>Ga0209136_1000044_pt1 | contig 92434 bp, 75 predicted proteins | sample SaaInl0LU_22_DNA_FD_184640 | JGI IMG/M metagenome (GOLD analysis project Ga0209136, IMG submission 184640) | Marine microbial communities from expanding oxygen minimum zones in the Saanich Inlet - ESP_90LU_22_DNA (SPAdes) (version 2) | ecosystem: Environmental > Aquatic > Marine > Intertidal... | reverse complement strand
GAAGAAAGCACGTATGCCGATATCCCGCACAAGTTTGAAGCCGGTACCCCGCATATCGAGGGTGTGATCGGCTTTGGAGCGGCCTTGGACTTTATCAATGAAGTGGGGATTGAAGCGATTGCAGAACACGAGCACATGCTTCTCGAATACGCACTAGAGTGTACCCGTGAGATTGAAGGATTCAAAGTGATCGGCGATTCGAAGCACAAAGCAAGCGTGTTGAGCTTTTTAGTGGAAGGTACCCATCCCTATGATTTGGGAGTGCTTTTGGATCAGCAAGGCGTCGCAGTGCGTACCGGTCAGCACTGCACCCAACCGATCATGGATGCGTTTTGCATTACAGGAACGGCGCGCGCTAGTTTCGCGTGCTACAACACCAAGGAAGATGTTGACCTTTTTGTGGCTGCGCTTGAGAAAGCGGTTAGCATGCTGCGTTAATAGAGGGCTCCAATTAAACAAGGAAACGATGACAGTAAACACCATTAGTGAACGCCAAAAAGCACTCGTTGAAGAATTTGATTTCTTTGACAATTGGATGGACAAATACAACTACATCATCGAGCTCGCACGTACGTTGCCGCTGTTGCCTGAGGAGGAGAAATCTGAAGATCAGCTCGTGCAAGGGTGCCAGAGTAAGGTGTGGCTCAAGGCAGAGAAAAAGGGAAATCATGTTCTTTTTAAGGCCGATGCCGATGCCATCATTGCCAAAGGGATTGTCGCTTTGCTTGTAGAGGTATTTAACGACCAGCCTGCAGCCGAAGTCGCCAAGGCAGACCTGGAGTTCTTAAAGGAGATCGGTTTACAAGACCACCTGAGTCCAACCCGTGCAAACGGTTTGATGAGCATGGTGAAACAAATGAAATATTACGCACTGGCTTACGCCGGATAAATGCTAAAAAAGAGCGATCATGAGTGAGGAGTTGACACATAGCGAAATGCAAAAAATTGGCGAAGAAGTCGTGGGCGTATTGTGCACCATTTTCGATCCTGAAATCCCAGTAGACATCTACCAGCTTGGTTTGATCTATGACGTTAAAGTGAGCACGGAACGCGATGTGCATATCCTCATGACCTTGACCTCGCCGAACTGTCCGGTAGCCGAAAGTTTACCGCAGGAAGTGAAGGAAAAGTCTCGTGCGCTGGACAGCGTAAACGAGGTTGAAGTCGAGATTACATTCGACCCGCCTTGGGACAAAAGCATGATGAGTGAAGAGGCCATGCTCGAGCTTGGAATGCTCTAACACACATTCGCTCGTAGCATCTCTATTAAAGATGTGCTAAAACCAAAACCTTTTTCGTCATAAATCGTTAAGGTATTCGTTATTTAGTCGCCCAAATCGCAGATTTCCGGGCGGTTTGTTGAATACTGATTAAAACCATCCGCCAAGATGAAGATTGGAATAGACGCCATTTCGTACTACGTACCACAGCACTACCTACCTATTGAAGCCCTCGCCAACGCGCGCGGGATTGAATATGCAAAGCTCAACAAAGGCCTTGGGCTTACTTCGATGTCCTTCCCGGACGTAGACGAAGACGCCGCCTCGATGGGTGCTAATGCAGTTACACGACTCTTCGAACAAGAGCAGCTCGACCCTTCTACAGTAGGTCGGTTGTACCTCGGAACCGAAAGTGCCTTAGACAGTGCAAAACCAACAGCAACCTACATTTTAGATCTCGTCGAGCAATCGCTCGCAGCCCGTTACGGTGCTGCGTGTTTGCGCAATGTCGACGCTGTAGATATGACGTTTGCGTGTATCGGTGCCGTGGATGCTTTAGAGAATGCTTGTTTGTACGTAAAACAACATCCCGGTAAAAAAGCGATCGTGATCGCCTCAGATCTTGCCAAATATGACCTCAACTCCACTGGGGAATACACCCAAGGTGCTGGAGCAGTTGCGTTGCTCGTGAGCGTGGATCCCGACATCATCAGTCTTGGGACTGCCATAGGTGTAGCTACCAAAGGAGAACGTGACTTCTTTAAGCCGCGCAGAACCTATACCAAGGCAAGTGTTTTGGTGGAAGCCGCAGCGCTGCTCGGTCAGACGATTACTGAAGAACAAGCCGAAGAAAAATTACTCCAAGCGGACGGATTCTGGGGCGGCAACCGCATGTTGCGCGCCTATGTCGAGGAGCCCGTTTTTGATGGACAATACAGCAATAGTGCTTATGTGGGGCGTATTCAAGAAGCGCTTGTACATTTTGCTACTCAGGAACAGGTGAATCCTGCGTTAGACTGGGAAAAAGTCGTGATGCACCTGCCGTATGCTTTTCAGGGACGCCGTATGCTCGTAAACTTTTATCTGGACTGGATGAAAGCGAACGGAAGTTGGAACGAGGTCGTCGAAGCCATGGGTGGAGATCAGCCGAGCGATAAAGAAGAAGCAAAAGCGTGGGTCAAAGCGTTTAGTAAAAGCGCGTATTACCGCAGTTATGTCGCGAAGGCATTAGCCCCAGCGGAGCGAGCGTCTAGCTTGATCGGAAACATGTATACCGCTTCGATCTTTATGGGATTGCTCAGCACGTTGTGTGATGCTGCACAAAAAGGTGAAGCGCTCGAAGGAAAAACCGTTGGATTCATGGGCTATGGCTCAGGAAGTAAGGCAAAAGTATTCCAAGGAACCGTGGAAGCGGGTTGGGATAAGGTTGCTGCACTTGGATTGTTTGAAGCACTGGAAACACGTCAAGCAGTAGACTTCGAAACGTATGAGGCCTGGCACAACGAACGTCTATCGGCGCCGATTGTACCATCGAAAATTGGTTTTGTATTTGAAGGACTACGCACTGCGGAAAACCAAGAGTTTTTCAGAGATTACAAGCTTAACGCCTAAGTCTATGAGCGACGAGATCATCAATAAAGTCGACCAAAGTCCACTCATCACCTTTAACCTTGAGGATCTCATGCCCAGCAAGGTTATAGATCTCGATATTGCCCAATTCCTCGAAGGCGGATTCATCCTGCGTGAAAAAGAGTTTCGCAGCACGCTGAAGGCCTTTGACTATGCTCCATTCACCGGAAGCGTTGTGCGTCTTCACTGCTCTACGGATGCCATTCTACCCGCATGGGCCGCGTTGTTAGTCGCCTCTAAGCTGAGCGATGTAGGTGTTGCCGCGATCTGGGCAGCGAGTTCCGAAGCCTTTTACAGCCTCTACTACCGTGAAGCCTTAAGCACTTATGACTTTAGTGGTTTGGAAGGGAAACCGGTGATTGTAAAAGGATGTGGCGACCCGCGCGTGCCGCAAGATGCCTATGTGCAGGTCACGGCGATCTTAAAAAAGGTGGTAAAGAAAATCAGCTATGGAGAGGCGTGTTCTGCCGTTCCATTGAAATAAATTCCTTACAGCAAGATACTCAAGCCGACGTTCTGGCTGGTGGCCTGGTTCCAATCGGTGAGCATTGCACCAGAGGTAACTAGCGGACTGAGCCCATAGAATGCATAGAGATTGATCGGACCACGCCCTGCTTTGACATAGATGCCATAGCGCACAGGGTTGAATCCCTTAATGTTATAGAATTTCACGCGAAGCTGCTCGGAGTTAAAGTAGGAATACGCGTTCGTACGGTACCCGGCCAGTCCACCTAAGTAAAAGCGGTTGTATCGTCCTTTTTTATTTGCACGACCACGGTAGCGTAGTTCCAATACTGCGTCGAGGTATTCTGTGGCGAAACGATTCGACTTGTAGTCTGCTGCTGTGAGATCTACAAGGGATTGGTTGCCCGATTCGTCAACTTCGATGTGCAAATTTCCGTGGTAGTAATGACCACTGTATCCAGGCCCGTAAGCTATTGAAAAGTGTGAGAGTCCGATGATGTGCTCACGGAGGAGTTGGATCTCGATAGAATTGGCCACAGGGGCAGGGTCAAACCCAGCCGGTGCACCATTTATCGAAAGTGAAGACACGTTAAAACTGATTCCTTCGCCCTGTTCCGGGATAAAAACACGCTGCGCTACAGCCGTCTGGTTTAGGGCTAAGAATAGAAACACAAAGAGGGGGAGGCGTACTTTCATACGACCAAATTACACAAAGCTGCTAGTCTTCGAGGGCTTCCTCGTCAAAATCTTTGTCGATCACTTCCTCGTCTTCAAAGGCCTCTAAGTCAAATGCTTCGAATTGTTTCTCGAGCGAAGTACTGACCTTGATCAGGTATTTTGTGTCCTCCGTTTCCAAGGGCACCGCTTCCACCTTTTCACCTTTTGCATTTGTAAAATACACGGTGTCGTACTCGAATCCCTCCGGATACGCTGCTACAAGAAGCGCCATGAGCTCCGGCGTCATGGTCTTGTAGTCTTTAATCACATTTCTTTTAGCCACTATTTTTTATTGACCTAAAATCCAAGCAAACATTAATGGAGCAACGATGGTTGCATCACTTTCAACAATAAATTTCGGCGTATCCGCGTCCAATTTTCCCCAGGTAATCTTCTCATTTGGGACGGCACCAGAATACGATCCGTACGAAGTCGTCGAGTCGGAGATCTGGCAGAAGTATCCCCAAAAAGGCGTCTCTTCCAATTCCAAATCTTGGTACAACATCGGAACGACACAGATCGGGAAATCACCCGCTATACCTCCACCGATCTGAAAAAATCCGATCGATGCATCTTTCGAAGTTTCAGTGTACCAGCCGGCGAGCCACATCATGTATTCGATACCACTCTTCACTGTACTGGGCTGTAATTCGCCTTTGATGCAGTACGAAGAAAAGATGTTGCCCATGGTGCTGTCTTCCCATCCAGGGACCACGATAGGTAAGTTGCGCTCTGCGGCAGCCAGCATCCAAGAGTCTTTTGGATCGATCTCATAGTACTGTTCTAACACGCCTGACAGCAGCATTTTGTACATGTATTCGTGGGGGAAGTAGCGCTCCCCTTTCGCTTCCGTCTCGCGCCAAATGTCTTCAATATGCCCTTGAAGTCGGCGGAACGCCTCCTCTTCAGGAATACAGGTATCGGTGACACGGTTCAGGCCACGATCCAGCAAATCGCGTTCTTGCTGCGGCGTTAAATCGCGGTATTCCGGAACACGCTCGTAGTGTGTATGTGCTACTAGATTCATCAAATCTTCTTCAAGATTTGCCCCGGTACACGAGATGATGTCGACTTTTCCTTGACGAATCATCTCAGCGAGAGAGATGCCCAATTCTGCCGTGGACATCGCCCCAGCAAGGGTCACCATCATTTTCCCACCTGCGGTGAGGTGTGCTTCGTAGCCTTTGGCCGCATCCATCATCGCAGCAGCGTTGAAGTGGCGGTAGTTGTGGGCCATGAACTGAGAGATCGGGCCCTTTTGTGATGCGTTATTCATAACCTAAAATGTTGAGCATGCTCTCGGCAGTTTGTTCTTCTGCAAAGAGGCTTGATGAGGTATTTCCGTCTTCGTCCATGTTGATCACGACATGCTTTGGTGAGGGGAGCAAACAGTGCTTGGTTCCGCCGTAGCCTGCGAGCGATTCTTGATACGCGCCGGTATTAAAAAATCCAATGTAGAGCGGTTCGCTGTCGGTCTTGCGAAGCTTCGGTAAGAAGATCGCATTCACGTGTTGTTCCGCGTTGTAGTAATCGTCAGAATCACAGGTCAACCCACCAAGCAGCACGCGGTCGTAGGGCTTGTCCCATTTGTTGATGGGCAGCATGATGAAGCGCTTGTTGATCGCCCAGCTGTCCGGCAATGTGGTCATGAAGGAGCTGTCGATCATGTACCAGAGCTCACGGTCGTTTTGTTTCTTTTGGCCGAGGACCGAATAGAAATTGGCCCCGCTTTCACCGACGGTGTAGGAGCCGAATTCACTAAAAATATGCGGTTCAGGTACATCCGCATAGTTGCACATGGTTTTGATCTGCTGGATGATTTCCTCCGCCATGTATTCATAGTCGAAGTCCATTCCGAGACTCGTTTTGATCGGGAATCCACCGCCGATGTTCAGGCTGTCCAAAGTTGGGCAGATGCGTTTGAGGTCGATGTAAACGTTCACACATTTGCGCAATTCATTCCAGTAATAGGCCGTGTCTTTGATGCCCGTGTTGATGAAAAAGTGCAGCATTTTGAGCTCTGCTTTTTCATTGTCGGCAATTTTCATCTTGTAAAAATCCACGATGTCGCGGTAGCCGATGCCCAAACGCGAGGTATAGAATTCAAATTTCGGCTCTTCCTCTGATGCGATTCGGATGCCCACTTTCGCCTTCTTGTTTATCCTACTGGTCAATTCCTCCAACTCCTCCACATGGTCAATAACGGTCACAACATTCTCGTAGCCATCGGTGATGAGACCCGCGATGTTGTCCAAATACTTCGGCGTTTTGTAGCCGTTGCAAACGATGTGGCGCTCGGTAGGCAATAGACCTTTGGCGGCCATGTTACGCACGATGTTAATGTCGAAGGCGCTGGAAGTTTCCAGGTGTACTTCGTTCTGCAAGACGCGCTCCATCACGAAGCTGAAGTGATTGCTTTTGGTGCAATAACAGAAATGATATTCCGCGTCGTAGTCCACCTTCGCCATAGCAACATGGAACATGCGACGGGCACGCTGGATGTTCTCGTCGATTTTCGGCAAGTACGTCAAGCGCAGCGGTGTCCCGTACTGCTTCAGCAGCGGGCGCAAGTCAAGGCCGTTCCACGTAAGGGTGTGGTCCTCTGTGACTCCAAATTCTTCGGTAGGCCAGACGAAGGTCTGCTCTACTAGATCAGCGTATTTATTTTTCATCTCAAAAAAAGGTGCGCAAATGTAAACCGACAATGGGATTATACAAGCGAAAATTTCCTAGAGGAAAAATACACTTTTCAAGATGAAATACGCGTTATTTTTTAGTGGGTGAATTTTGCCGTAATTGGCTCAAAACCATCGATCTCCAAGACGAACTCATCGCCCGATTCCACAGGAACCATGGGACCTAGAGCGCCGGAAAGCAGCACCTCCCCTTTCAGTAAGGGACGGCCGTTCTCCTTCATGGTTTGCGCCAACCAAAGCGCTGCATTTAGCGGATCACCCATGCAGGCTTCGCCACTACCCTCGCTCGCTAATTCGCCGTTTCTATACAACTTCATGCCTACCTCAGCGGGTACGACTTCTCTGAGCGTACGTGCCTGATCGCCAATCACAAAGTGCGAACCTGACGCGTTATCCGCAATAGTATCCGAGATGCGAATGTCCCAGTCTCGAACCCTGGAGCCTACGATCTCGATGCTTGAACGCACCTCAGCTATCGCAGATTTGAGCGTGTCCATCGTGATTTGCTCTTCATCAAGATCTGCACCGAGTACGAAGGTGATTTCACCCTCAACCTTCGGCTGCATCAACAGTGACATATTGATCGAATCGTGCTTAGACAGATCCATGGTATCGAACAATACGCCATAATCTGGCTGATCTACGCCGAGCTGCTTTTGAACGGCCGGAGAAGTCAAACCAATTTTCTTGCCAACAATCTTCTCCCCGCGGGCTTGACGCAGTGCAACGAGTTCTTGCTGGATGGCATAGGCCTGATCCACATCATTATCGATGCTATCGCGCAGTGGGGCGATGGGCGTTCCTGTTTCTAAGGCTTCAAAAAGTGCGGTTGCAATGCGTACGGGTGTTGACATTTATCAAAATTTAACTCCCCTAAAGTAGTGTATATTTGTACGAACCTACACGATACAAACAGCAGATTTTTATGCCATTTTACCAGAAACAAGGCCAATTTCCGCACAAGAGACACACCCAATTCCGCAAGGAAAACGGGGAGCTCTACCACGAGGAACTCTTTGGCACCATAGGTTTTGACGGGATGTCTTCACTGCTCTACCACTGCCATCCGCCAACCATGGTGAAAGAAGTGCACCAGAGCGTAGATGTACGCCCAAAAATAGCTGTGGACCACAACATGAAGGCCTACCGACTCAAAGGTTTTGACGTCGCCCCCAAGGAAGATTACCTCGAAAGTCGCGTTCCGGTGCTGACCAACAAGGATTGTACAATCACCCTTGCCGCGCCCACCAAAAGCATGACCGACTACTTCTACAAAAATGCGCAGAACGATGAATGTGTGTTTGTTCATGAAGGAAGCGGAACGCTAAAAACACAGTTTGGAGCACTTGCCTTTGGGCCCGGAGATTATCTTTTGATACCACGCGGTATGATCCAGCAGTTCGAGTTTGACACTGCCGAGAACCGATTATTTATCGTCGAAAGTGCCCAGCCCATCTACACACCAAAGCGTTACCGCAACTGGTTTGGACAGCTTTTAGAACACAGCCCATATTGCGAAAGAGATCTTCGTGCGCCGGAATTTACCGAGCCTATGGACGAGATCGGCGATTTCGATATTAAAGTGAAAAAACAAGGCATGTTGCACCACTATACCTATGCGGCGCATCCGTTCGGTGTGGTCGGTTGGGACGGGTACAACTATCCGTACGCCTTCAGCATTCATGACTTTGAACCGATCACTGGACGCGTCCACCAACCGCCTCCGGTGCACCAAACGTTCGAAACCGGAGCATTTGTCATCTGTTCTTTTGTGCCACGCTTGTACGACTACCATCCACAATCGATTCCCGCGCCGTACAACCACAGCAACATCGACTCTGACGAGGTATTGTACTATGTGGACGGTGATTTCATGAGCCGAAACAATATCGGCCGCGGACAGATCACCTTACATCCGGCGGGCATTCCACATGGACCGCACCCGGGTACGTACGAGGCGAGCATTGGGAAGAAGGAGACGTTAGAATTGGCCGTGATGGTCGATACATTTGCGCCTCTTCAAATCACCGAGCAAGCCCTTGCGCTCGACGCAGGTGACTACCATAAAAGCTGGATGAAATAGCATCCTATCGAATACACGAGTGCCTCCTTTTTTAGGGGGCGCTTGTTTTTAGAACCTATCACAACACAACCATGCAAAAAAAACCACAAACCGAGATGCTGGGTTACGGCTATCACGCGGCGGATTACCACGGCAGTATGAAGCAACCCATCTATCAAACCTCCACTTACGAGTTCCCAAATGCTCAGGCTGGAAAAGATTATTTTTCCTGGGCAACCGGTAAAGAAGAGATGCCTGAAGACGCCGTCATGGGTAACATTTACAGCCGTTTGGGCTCGCCAAATACCCAACTCCTCGAGCAGCGTCTCGCCGTATTAGGCGGCGCAGAAGATGCGCTGGTATTCGCCAGCGGTATGGCCGTGATTTCCGGAACACTCCTAGAACTCTGTAAACCAGATACTGTCCTACTGCATACCGGTCCGGTATACGGCGGAACACATAGTTTTATCAGTCATTATCTCTCGCAATACAGGGTGCATACTTTTCATGTACCCCACGGAATGTCGAGCGAGGAAGTGATCGCAGGAGTCCGTGACCAATTCGGTCAGAAAACCATTAGCGCATTTTTCACAGAAACTCCCGCTAATCCCACTCTGGACATCTACTCCATCGCTCAGGCACGCGAGATTGCCGACGCCTTCAGCAGTGACGAACATCCTGTGCCGGTCATCGTAGACAATACCTATATGGGGCCGCTAATGTGCCGACCGCATGAGTTCGGTGCTGATATTGTCGTGTATTCTGCGACTAAAAACCTCGGTGGACATAGCGATGTGATTGCCGGAGCAGCCACAGGAGCACCAGAGTGGATCAACAGACTGCGTTTGGCGCGAACCTTCATCGGCGGCATCTTGGGTCCTATGGACAGCTGGTTGTTGTTGCGTTCGTTAGAAACCTTTGTATTGAGAACCAAAGCGCAAGAAGCAAACACGCACCGGATCGCCGAAGCGTTGACGAAGCACCCGGCCGTATCTGAAGTGCGCTATCTAGGAAACATTCAGCACTGGAACCCGCAGCAGGCAGCCGTTTTTGGCTCAGAGTACGGCGGTACCGGGTCGATGATTTCCTTGTACATCAAGGGCGGGGAAGCAGAAGCATTTAAAGTGCTGGATCGCATCGAGGTGTTTAAATTAGGCGTGAGCTTAGGAAGCACGGAGAGTTTATGTGAGCACCCGTATAGTATGACGCACAGCAAGGTGGAAGATGGGTTGAAAGAAGAATTGGGCATTACGGAAAGCCTGATCCGCATCAGTGTGGGTGTAGAAGACGCCGACGATCTGATTCACGACCTGCATACCGCCTTGGATTTGCTTCAATAATACCACTAACTTTAAAGCCTCAAATACAGCATATGAATACCACCACATTACCAAAACAATACGAAGACGCTCAAGATTTCCTAGAGCTTTGGGGAACCGATCACGTCGAGATGTACGTCGGAAACGCCAAGCAAAGTGCCTTTTACTTTAAAACCGCTTTCGGCTTTCAAGAAGTCGCTTATGCCGGCTTAGAAACAGGTGTAACTGACCGCACTTCGTACGTTTTACAACAAGATAAAATTCGCTTAGTGATCACCTCTTCTTTAGTGAAAGACAGCGACATCAACCGCCACCTGAACGAGCACGGTGACGGGGTGAAGATTGTTGCCCTTTGGGTTCCAGACGCGAAGAAGGCGTTTGAAGTGACCACCGCAAAAGGTGCGAAGCCGTACCAAGAGCCGACTGTGCACGAAGATGCGAACGGAAAAGTGGTGACTGCAGGAATCTACACGTATGGAGAAACGGTGCACCTGTTCGTAGAGCGCAACGACTATGACGGGCCCTTCCTTCCAGGTTATACGGCGCGTACACCGAAGTACCAGCCGGAGTCTGTAGGTCTGAAGTACATCGATCACATGGTCGGCAATGTGGACTGGGGACAAATGAATACTTGGGTGAAGTTCTACGCGGAAGTGATGGGATTCACGCAGATCGTATCGTTCGACGACAATGACATTTCTACGGAATACACCGCTTTGATGTCAAAGGTGATGTCCAACGGGAACGGCCGTATCAAATTCCCGATCAATGAACCTGCTGAAGGAAAAAAACGCAGCCAGATCGAAGAGTACATCAACTTCTACAACGGCGCTGGAGTGCAGCATTTGGCGCTAGCGACCGACAATATCATCTATACCATTCACGAATTGCGCGAGCGTGGGGTGGAATTTTTGGACGTACCGGCTTCCTACTATGATGACCTGCAAGACCGCGTAGGTGCGATCGACGAGGACATCGAAGTGTTGAAGAAGTACAAAATTTTGGTGGACCGAGATGACGAGGGGTATTTACTCCAACTCTTCACGAGGCCGCTGATGGATCGCCCTACGGTCTTTATCGAGATCATTCAGCGCAAAGGCGCAACGAGTTTCGGCAAGGGGAATTTCAAGGCCCTTTTCGAGGCGATCGAACGCGAACAAGAAAGCAGAGGCACCTTGTAATTTCGAAGGAACTGCACGATAAGTAAGAAACTCAGGTCTGATGGGCCGGAGTTTTTTTTGTGGCCAATTTTGGTTGGCATGGAATTTTTAGACGGAATTGGTGCTTGGAAAATTTAAACCCACATCCACTGAAAAAGTCGTGTTCTCCATTGTATTTTAGAGCTCTTAGATGACCTAAATACACAGATTATGACTCAGAACCTAGCGAACGATCCCTCAAGAACTTCATGGATCCCAGTGCTTGAAGGAAGTGATTTTCCAATACAAAATTTACCGTTCGGGGTGTTTATCCCGGAAGACGATATCATCACCACAGGAACGCGTATCGGCGATACAGCGATCGACCTTAGCGTGCTGCAGCAGCTCGGCTATTTTAAAGGTATCGACCTGCCAGATGATGTGTTTTTACAGGATACACTGAACGATTTTATAGCGCTCGGACGTCCGATGTGGCGTGCGGTTAGAAACCGTTTGGCAGAGCTGTTCGACGAGAACAACACGACCCTTAAAAATGAAGTGGCGCATCAGAATAAGGCGTTGTTCCCTGTGGAGCAGGTGCAGATGTTGATGCCAGTTTTCGTTCAAGATTATACCGATTTCTACAGCTCTATAGAGCACGCAACGAACGTAGGTAAGATGTTCCGCGACCCAGAAAATGCGTTGCTGCCGAACTGGAAGCACATTCCGGTGGGCTACCACGGACGCAGCTCATCGATCGTGATCAGCGGAGTGGATGTGCACCGTCCAAAGGGACAGCGCATGGCACCAGGAGCGGACGCACCGACTTTTGGCCCGTCTGTACGCATGGACTTTGAGTTGGAGATGGCGTTCATCACTGGGGAAGGCAAGCCGCTTGGTCATCGCATCAAAGCGGAGGAAGCGGACGAGTACATCTTTGGAATGGTAGTCTTTAACGACTGGAGCGCTCGCGATATTCAAAAATGGGAGTACGTGCCGTTAGGCCCGTTCCTTGGAAAAAACTTTGGCTCGAGCATGAGCCCTTGGGTCGTGACTATGGATGCGCTAGAGCCGTTCAAGGTTCAGGGACCGAAACAAGATCCGCCGGTATTGCCTTATTTGGAAACGAGTGGGGAATGCAATTATGACATTAACCTCGAGGTGGAATTGGCCCCAGAAGGGAAAGAAGGGACCGTGATTTCGCGTTCGAACTACAAATACATGTACTGGAATCAGCGTCAGCAACTTGCGCACCACACGGTGAACGGTTGTAACGTGAATGCCGGCGATATGATGGCCTCAGGGACCATTTCTGGACCGACCAAAGACAGCTATGGATCGATGCTTGAGATTTCTTGGGCAGGGAAAGAACCCATCACTTTGGCTACGGGCGAGACCCGAACGTTTATCGAAGACAACGACACGGTACGCATGCGCGGTTGGTGTCAAAACGGCGATGTTCGTATCGGTTTTGGGGAAGTACGTACCAAAATTTTACCTGCAATCGAGGACTGATTTTAGCATTCGAACCTTTCAAAAACGAAAGTATTATGTCACAAAAACACAGCTACATTTCCAAGGTCGTAGCGGATGCCCACCAGGCAGTTGAAGGCCTTGAGGACGGAATGACCGTGATGTTTGGCGGCTTTGGACTTTGCGGAATTCCGGAAAATGCCATTGGCGCCATTCGCGACAAGGGAACCACTAATATTACCTGCATCTCCAACAATGCGGGAGTAGACGATTTTGGCCTTGGGTTGCTCTTGCACACGCGCCAAATCAAGAAGATGATCGCCTCGTATGTGGGTGAAAATGACGAATTCGAGCGCCAGATGCTCTCGGGCGAACTGGAAGTTGATCTTGTGCCGCAGGGTACACTTGCGGAGCGTTGTCGTGCTGCCGGAGCGGGTATTCCGGCGTTTTTCACACCGGCCGGATACGGTACCGAGGTGGCAGAGGGCAAGGAAGTTCGTGAGTTTGATGGCAAGCCACATATTTTGGAGCACGCCTTTGATGCACCTTTTGCTTTTGTAAAGGCTTGGAAGGGTGACAAGGCGGGTAATCTCGTTTTTAAAGGCACTGCGCGAAATTTCAATCCGATGATGGCGATGGCGGGTAAAATCACCGTTGCTGAAGTGGAGGAATTGGTTGAAGTGGGAGAATTGGACCCGAATACAGTGCATGTCCCAGGGATTTTTGTGCAACGAATCTTCCAAGGAACCGACTACGAAAAACGAATTGAACAACGCACCGTGCGTGCTAAAGCTGAATAATTATGGGATTGAGCAAAGACCAAATCGCACAGCGTATTGCGCAGGAATTGCGCGATGGATGGTACGTAAATCTGGGAATCGGTATTCCAACTCTCGTTGCGAACCACATCCCTAAAGGTATCAATGTAGAATTTCAAAGTGAAAATGGCATCCTAGGCATGGGCGCCTTCCCGTTTGAAGGGGAAGAAGACGCGGACCTGATCAATGCCGGAAAACAGACCATTACGGCCCTTCCTGGCGCCTCGTTTTTCTCGAGTGAACTCAGCTTCGCCATGATTCGTGGCCAGCACGTGCAGCTCACCGTTTTAGGAGCGATGGAGGTCAGTGACAGCGGAGATATCGCCAACTGGAAAATCCCCGGAAAGATGGTCAAAGGCATGGGTGGCGCGATGGATCTTGTGGCCTCAGCAGAGAACATTATCGTCGCGATGCAACACACGAATCGCAAAGGGGAAAGCAAGCTTCTTCCTTCGTGTAGTCTGCCGTTAACCGGTGTGGGCTGCGTAAAGCGTATCGTTACGGATCTCGCCGTTTTGGAAGTGGATTCCGAGCGCGGATTCGTACTGATCGAACGCGCTCCAGGGGTAACTGTTGAAGAAATTCAGGAGAAGACCGCTGGCCGATTGATCGTCGAGGGCGACGTCCCTGAAATGAAACTTTAGTCGTTGTAACGCGTCTCTATATCGAAGCTCCCTTGGAGCATGCGGTGGACGAAACAACGCGAGGCCGAAGCAAGGATTTTTTCACGCTGCTGCTCTGAAGTAGCACCGTCCCAATCCAGCTTCACATCCACTTTAGAGGCGAGGGCTCTGCCTTCGCCTTTTCCCGTTTCTATAGCTACGCTCGCACGAATCTCACCAAGCTCCACGCCGAGCTGTGCCGCTTTTGCACGTACCGTAACCGCTTTACATTCTGCCAATCCAGCAAGCACCAGCTCTACGGGATTCATTGCTGAGTCAAAGCCGCCAAAATCTTCGGGCTCATCGGCCTCCACGATATGACGGCCGTTCGTGATGAAACTGCGGTAGACTTTAGGGTTGCGTAGGGTTACTTCGGTACGATCGGCCATTTATACAATGTGTTTTTAAGGTTGATCCGAATGAATGGTTCCCATAAGCTGAAGCAGCGCGATTTGGGCATTGGTAGCTCGGAACTGAGCGCTCATCTTGCCTTGTTCTGCGGCCATCCATGCGAGCTGACTTTGACGGAGCTCGAGGCTCGAGGCTTGGCCTAAGGCGTAGCGCTCCTGAAGTTTTTCGAAACGCTGGAAAGCGACGGTCGCATTCGCTGCTTCCAAGGTCGCTACCTGCTGGGCGTTTTGGAACGTACGGTAGGCATTGCGAACGGTATTTTCCATGGTTTCGCGGACTTGGTCGAGGCGTCGAGTAGCCTTCATCGACTCCAGCGCTGCGTTTTGGCGCTGGGTAGCGCTTTGGAAACCTGAGAACAAGTTGTACTGAAGACTTACTCCGGCGGAAAAACCGGTGACTTGTTGCGAAGACAAGAAACCTGCTTCAGCTTGGCTTTGGTTGAGGCCGTAGCTCGCTTGGGCACTTACCGATGGGAACAGGGTCGACTGTTGCAGCTTTTGCTGAAGTACGGCAGTCTCGGCGGAGATCTCCGCGAGGCGCACGGTGGCGTTGTGATTCATGACAGCGGTTAAAATCTCTTCCACGCTCGCTCCGATGGCGTCTTGGTCCAAAGTGGTGTTTTGCGCCACGGTAAAGGACCTAGAAGACAGGCCGGCGAAGCTCGCGAAGGTGTTGCGCGCAGCTTCGAGCTGGGTTTGTAGATCGAGCAGGCTGACTTTATCGCGGTTCAGATCGACTTCGGCGGCGAGTAGGTCGGTAGAATTGGACCCACCTAGATCGTTCGTTAAAACCGCTTTGTCGTAGCGCTCCTGAGAGATGGCGACACTTTTGGTGGAAACCGCGACCGATTCTTGCAAGAGCGCGATGGCCATGTATTGCGACCATACGCCCGCAACGGTGTTTTCTAAGGCCTGGCGGTAGCTGAGATCGGCGGCTTGTTGCGATTTTTTCAAAAGGCTATAGCTGCGCTGGATGCGGCCTCCGGCGAAGAGCACTTGGCTTACTCCGAGAGACGCGTTTTGGCTCAGGGATTGGGCTCCGGCGACATCTTGGGTTTGACCAGTTGCAAATTCGAGGTTGGAGTTTTGATTGCTTCCATTCGCACCTGCGGTGGCCGTGACTGTCGGGAGCATTCCTGCGTTACCGTACGTAGCAGAATTGGCCGCTTGCTGCGCGGAGACATCAGCGATGTACAGGTCGTGATTGTGCTCGAGCGCACTGGTAAGGGCCTCGTCGAGGGTGACCAAGTTTTGTGCGCCCAATGTTGCGCTGAGCACGAGGCCCAAAAGGGTGAAACACTTATTCATCTTGCGCGTCGTTTTTGATTTGTTCAAAATATTGTTCGCTTTTCATCTCAATGATCGCTGGCTCTACCTCTTCACGAGTGGGTTTTTTGTTCGTCCAGATGTGGCGGATGAGCACACGAGCGTCATTCACCAAAGCCATCATCGAAGGAAGTACTACGAGGGTGAGCATGGTGGCGAATCCGATCCCGTAGGCGATGGAAACGGCCATTGGGATGAGGAATTGGGCCTGGAAAGAGGTTTCAAAGATCAGCGGTCCAAGACCTGCGATGGTCGTAACTGTAGTCAAGAAGATGGCACGGAACCTGCTGATACCCGCATTGTAGATAGCTTCGTACACGCCCTGACCGGACTTCACATTGATGTTGTATTTGCTAACCAATACCAGCGAGTCATTCACGATAATCCCGATCAAAGCAACTACACCGAGGAAACTTAAAATGGACATCGGCATGCCGTGAAGGTAGTGGCCCCATGCAACACCCGTTAAACTGAGCGGGATAAGCAGCATAATCACGATCGTTTGCACGAGCGAGCGGAAGGTGAAGGTGATGGTCAGGATGATCAAGAAGAGGATCAGTGGCATCACAGTTTGTGAGCTGTCCTGGGTCTTCTGACTTTCCTTTTGCTGCCCTTCGTAACGAGCATTTACCGATGGGTATTTGGCGAAAATCTCGGGTAGGATGTCTGCTTTGATTTGCGACAAGAGGGCTGGCGCAGAGCCGTTTGGCGAGGATAAATCACTTTCCACGCGGAATTCACGCTGGCCGTCAAGGTGGTTGATATTGACCGTTCCACGTTCGATGGTATAATTGGCCAATTCTCTCAGCGGCACATTGCCCGAAGGCGTAGTGATCGGCAATTCTTCCAGGTCCCAAAGTTGTTTACGGTCGTTTTCATTCAGGCGTACCCAAACTTTCACCTCGTCCTCGCCGCGCTGCAGACGTTGCACCTGGGCGCCGAAGAAGGTTTCACGAACTTGGCTCATCACAGCACCAGGCGTCAAGCCTAAATAGCGGGCTTTATCCGTCAGCTCTAAAGTCACCTCGCGGATTCCTTTCTGGTCGTTGTCGATGACATCCGCCAGAGCTTCCATGCCTTTGAGTTTCGACTTGAGCATTTCTTTAGCCGCCTTGAGCTCCACGAGATCATAACTCACGAGCGAGATGGAGATCGGCTTACCAAAAGCTTGCACGCCGCCAAAACTCACGTTATCCGCACCAGGAATGTCTCCTGCAGCGCTCCGAATGTCGTTTTGGATCAAATAAGAAGGCGTTAGACGCGTCTCAGAATCGAGAAGAATAACGTTCAAACGAGCTTTAGAAGAGATCGGCCCAATGTTCTTCTGCACGGCGGTTACGACGTCTAAACTGTCGTCACGTTCCGATTTGTATTGCGCATTCACTTCCCAAACCTTTGCTTCGATGTGGTCGATCCAATTCTGGGTAATCGCCTCATTCGTTCCGGCGGGCATGTCGAGACTGATATTGAGGTTATCGCGTTCGATGAACGGGAAAAATTGGGTACGAATCACACCACCACCGATCGCTCCGAAGGTGACTACCATGATGGCGATGAAGAAACTGATGGTGATGATTTTGTTGTTCAACGACCAATTCAAAAATGGCGCATACACCCGGTCGCGGAATTTGAACAAGGCTTTGGTCGCCACGCTCTGAACCGGATTCATTTTAGCCTCACGGTCCAGCTTCGCATGCGACAAGTGGGCCGGCAAAAACAGCAGACCCTCGATGAGCGAAACTGCTAGGGTCGCAACCACGATGAATGACATTTCCGAGAAGAAATCACCCGCACGTCCGTCCAAAAAGAAGAACGAAGAGAATGCAATAATGGTCGTCAAAACCGCACTCACTACCGAAGGAACCACTTCAACGGTTCCATCCAATGCCGCCTTTAAAAGGGGCTTACCGCGCTCAAAATGCGAGTAAATGTTCTCGGCAATGACAATCCCGTCGTCCACCAGAATCCCAATCACAACAATCATCCCGAACAGCGAGATGACATTTATGGTAATCCCAAAGAAGGTCGCTAACACAAACATCCCGGCAAAGGATACCGGAATACCAATCGCTACCCAAAACGCTAGACGTAGGTTTAGGAAGAGTGCTAAAAGGATGAGTACCAAGAAAAATCCAAGTAACCCGTTCTCAAACAACAGATCCTTACGTTGCTGAAGCGTCACAGAGAAATCAGTGATGATGTCGAGCTGCATGTGGTCCGTGTTCGCATTGTAGGTATCGATGTACCCGCGCAGGTATTCACAAGTTTGCAGCAAATCTTCCTGGTCAGTATTATTCACGGTGATTTCTACCGATGAAATACCATTGTACGCCGCACGTGCGGGGCTGTCTTCCCATCGGTTGCGTACCTCACCAAGGTCTTTTAAACGGATCGTTTGCCCGTTCTGACGACTCTGAACCACCACATTTTGCAAATCTTGCGCTTCGTAGTATTTATTGCGCGAACGGATGAGCATCTCCTCTTGGGTTCCTTTGATGGTACCCCCGGTGATGTCCAGGTTCGTGGTGCGAAGAGCCGTTGCGATCTGCGATAAGGTCAAATCGTACTTGCGGAGGGTACTTTTGTCTAAGGCAATCTCGATCTCTTCGGCGGGAAATCCACTCAGCGACACTTTGGAAATGCCGTCAGCGAGGCGAAGTTCCCCTTCGATGCGTCTTGCTTCAGTCTTTAAACTGTGCAGGTCTACACCTTCTCCTGTAAGTGCCATACTCATGGCAAGGGTGAGGTTTTCGCGCTTGGCCACTCGTACAGGTTCCAACCCTGTCGGGAAGGAAGCAACGTTTTCAACCGCATTTTTTACGTCCTCGAGCACCATGTTCGCATCATAGCCTTTCAAGACATCGACGGTGATGGTTCCTCGGTTTTCGTTCGAGGTGGAGGTGTACTGCTCTACCCCGGTAAGTCCTTTGAGGTTTTGCTCAATTTTATTAATCACCCCTTCTTCTATCTCCTCCGGAGAGGCCCCAGGATATACCGCGCTGATGGTAATGTTGCGCGATTCAACGAGCGGAAAAAAGGTCGTGTTTAGATTATTGTAGCTGATGTAGCCAAACAGGAAGAACCCGATCAAGAGCGCATCTACGCCTACGGGATATTTGATGAAAAACTCTATTAACTTCTTCATATCCTTATTTCACTGGAATAACAACAAGTCCTGAAGCCGCCTTCAACGTAGGCTCGTCTACAAGCACGGTCCCTGTAGGAACGCCCGTAATGATGATCTCGTTATCAAGCCACTCAACCACATTCACCACCTTGCGCTGCAAAACGCTATCGTTCTCGATGGTATATACATATTCGTTATCGGAAACCATGTATGCCGGTACTTTGAGGGCATCTCGTACTTCAACGCCTTGGACCTTACCGGTGAGGTACATGCCTTCACGAAGATCCTTACCACTGAGCTGAATCACGATCGAAACGCTTTGGGTAGCACCGTCCACAACGGGTGCAATACGCACAATCTTTCCGGACCAATTCCCCCTAATGTCCGGCGAATCAAATACGACCGTCTGGCCTACGCGGAGCTGATCCGCATACGCTAAGGTTACCGCTGTGGTCATCTCGTAGCTCGTAGGCGAAAGGAAGGTTCCAAGTGCGCGACCGGGTGACACCAAATTTCCTGGCTTCACAAGTGCACTGGCGACCACCCCGTCAAACGGTGCCTTTACTGCGAATTTTTCGAGACGTTCCTCGGCACTTTTTACTTGGTAATAGGCGCTGGACATGCCGCGGGCAATCAAGAACTTCTCTAATTTACCGGTCGTTTCCGGCAAGGCTGGTAAAGCAGCCTCTAGGCTCAAGCCTTCGTAGTAACTTTCGAAGCGTTCGTAGTCCCCTTGGTAGTCCTGCGAAATATCCGGCAGCACGCCGAGCAAGGAATTGATGAAGTTTCCTTTGAGGCTCATCACGTTTGCGAGCGCTTCGGCATCGTCAAGCTGAATCATGACTTCGCCTTTTTTAAAGGTAGTTCCCTCCAGGAAGCTGCGGTCACTACTGCGGAAAATACCACTCACTTCAGCGAGTAGGTTAGCACGTTTCTGCGCCGTTAGCTTCCCGTACACCTTCAAAGGAACCGCGATGGTATCCGTTTTGGCCGCTACTACGCGAAGCTCCATTTTGCGCGTGTCCTCTTTGATTTCCTCTTTCTGAGACATGCTACCGAGTCGCTTCGACACGAGGATTCCTACTACGAGGATGGCAATCGCAATGATTGCATTCTTTACCAATTTCATAATTCGCCTGTATTGAGATTGTTGTTGATTTTATTCAATGCATTTTTTACCAGATCCAGCTCCACGTCGCTCAATCCCTGTGTAGCGACTTTGTGTACGCGCTGCGCACAAGCGGCAATCGCAGGAAGAAACGACTTTCCCTCTGCGGTCAGCTCTACCCTATTCTCCCGTCTATTCTTAGGATTCGGTGCGGTCTGTACCCAATTTTTATCTTGAAATTCTTTGACCATGCGAGAAACGCGGTGGCGGTCCATGCCCATGACTTCAGTGAGCTCGCTTTGATTCATCGAAGCTCCATCGCGCATGACCATGCAACCTATAAACGGCAAGTACGAGGTGTTGATCTCGATCCCTTCTTCGGCTAAGGCACGCCCCATGGCTTCGCGCATCGCACGATGTACTTTGCCGGTAAGAAAGCCTAAGCTGTTGGAAAGGTTATTTGGGTCGGGTCCCATGCACTTGGTTTAAGATTGTTGCATTGGTACAACAACAATGCCAAACACATGTTCAAACACGGGAAAAGATTGGTGCTGAAAAAATGAAGAAAAAGCGCGCTACAGATTAGTGCGCCTCGAGCCAGCTCTGACCGGTACCAACCTCAGCAATCATCGGGACGTCCAGCTCGACAGCGGCCTCCATGTGCTTCACGACCATTGCTTTCAACTCCTCCAGCTCGTCGTGCACCGCGTCAAAGACCAATTCATCATGCACCTGCAACAGCATTTTCGACTTCATTCCCGCTTCGCGCATCGCCTTATCTACCTGAATCATAGCGAGCTTGATCACGTCGGCAGCAGAACCTTGGATCGGCGCATTCACCGCATTGCGCTCACTGTGTCCACGAACTACTGCATTGCGAGACTCGATGTCCTTCAAATAACGGCGACGGCCCGTAATGGTTTCTACATACCCATGTTCACGGGCAAAACTGACCTGCTCGTCCATGTACGCCTTGATGCCCGGATACGTTCTGAAATACCCGTCGATCGCTGCTTTCGCCTCTTTACGACTCATGTCCGTTTGCTGGCTCAACCCAAAGGCACTCACCCCGTACACGATTCCAAAATTCACCGTTTTCGCATTCGAACGCTGCTCGCGAGTCACCTCTTCTAACGGCACTTCAAACACGTTCGCAGCAGTGGCTTTATGGATGTCCTCTCCTGCTTTAAACGCAGCAATCATCGCCTCGTCCTTCGCTAACGCTGCAATCACGCGGAGTTCAATCTGACTGTAATCCGCTGCGAGTAGAATATGATCCTCGTCGGCTGGAACAAACATGCCGCGGACTTTACGCCCGTTCTCGGTACGGATCGGAATGTTTTGCAGGTTCGGATTGGTAGAACTCAAGCGACCCGTCGCAGCCACCGTTTGGTTAAAGCTGGTATGAATACGACCCGTCTTCCCGTGGACCAATTCCGGCAACGCATCCACATAAGTGCTCTTGAGCTTTTTCAACTCTCTAAAGGTCAATATCTTGTCCACGATCGGATGTACAGATCGCAAGTCTTCTAAAATATTTTCACTGGTCGCATATTGCCCGGTCTTCGTCTTTTTCGGCTTTTCAGAAAGCTTCAAATCGTCAAACAACACCTCGCCCAGCTGCCGTGGTGAGCCGACATTAAACGGGCGACCCGCGAGCTCAATGATCTCTTCCTCAAGCGTGACGATCAATCCGCCCAATTCTTTACTGTAGCTGTTCAACGCATCCACATCCACGCGAATTCCTTCACGCTCCATGCGTGCGAGCACCGGAACGAGCGGCATTTCGATGGTACGGAACACCCTATCTACCTCCGTTTCTTGGAGCATCGGCTCAAAAAGCTGCTTCAGCTGGAAGGTAATGTCTGCATCTTCACACGCGTAGTCCACGACCTCAGCGGCCGGAATATCGCGCATGTTTTTCTGGTTCTTTCCTTTTTTCCCAAGGAGCGTCTCGATGGAAATGGATTCATAATTCAGGTATGTCTCGGCGAGAATGTCCATCCCGTGGCGCATGTCGGGTTGAATGAGGTAATGTGCGATCATGGTATCGAAAATTGGCCCAGAGACCTCCACGTGGTAATTCATCAGCACGCTTAGGTCGTACTTTATGTTCTGACCAATTTTTTCCACGCCTTCAGACGTCCAAAATGGCGCGAACGCATCCACCAATTCTTGTGCTTTGTCGCGCTGCTCGGGCACCGCCACATAGTACGCCTTGCCTTTTTCATAAGCAAAACTGATCCCCACGAGCTCCGCATCTAACACGCTGAGCGAGGTGGTTTCGGTATCAAATGCAACGCTGGATTGCGCTGCCAAAAGTACCGCCAATTCACGCGCCTCATCCACATGTTCGATCAGCTGGTACATGTGCAACTCCGTGCTCACATTCTTGCGCGAGCTCACTGTCGGCGAATCATCTCCAGCCTCTGAAGCCGGCGCTCCTCCACCGAACAAATCCATCTGGTCGTTCGAAGTGAGGTTGACTTTCTTCGTAGGTTTCTTCGGCACATCACTTTGCGCAGCACCACCACTGCGGGTCAAACCTAAACGGCGACCTAGCGTACGGAATTCCAATTCCTCGAAAATATCCAAAAGCGCTTCAGCGTTCCAATCGCTACGCGTCAACGTTTCCGATTCGAGCTCCACAGGAACTTCAGTGATGATTCGTGCCAATTTCTTCGACAGTATCCCCTGCTCGGCATTGTCCCGAATCTTCTCTCCTAATTTCCCCTTAATCTCATCGGCGTGCGCAAGCGTTTCTTCCAAACTGCCGTACTGCGCCAAAAGCTTGGTCGCAGTTTTCGCACCCACGCCCGGAAGGCCTGGGATGTTGTCCACCGCATCGCCCATCATACCGAGGTAATCCACAACCTGATCGACGTTCGCGAGCCCAAATTTCTCACACACCTCTTCCGTGCCCCAAACTTCGGGTGGGTTGCCACCACGGCCGGGACGGAACATGAAGATGTGGTCCGAAACTAATTGGCCAAAATCCTTATCAGGGGTCATCATGTAAGTCGTAAACCTTTCTTTTTCCGCCTTCTTCGCTAGCGTCCCGATCACGTCATCCGCCTCGTAACCGCTCACTCCAATCGCTGGAATGTCAAAGGCTTCCAGGATTTTATGAATGTACGGCACCGCCAATTTTATCGCCTCCGGTGTTGCATCTCTATTCGCCTTGTACTCTGGAAAGATCTCATGACGCTCTGTCGGCTCCGGTAAATCAAAGCAAACGGCGATGTGCGTCGGATTTTCCTTCGACAACAGATCTAACAGCGCACTCGTGAACCCATAAATAGCACTCGTGTCCAGCCCGGAAGAAGTGATGCGCGGATTTTTCGCAAAGGCGAAATAGGCCCTGAAAATGAGCGCATAAGCATCTAAAAGAAAGAGTTTTTTGTCCGTATCTGGCGTTTGTTGACCCATGGGTGAAGGAGGTTGTGTATGCGTAGAAAAATAAGAGGAGGTAAGTTAGCTACTTAAGTCGAAATACCGAGTTTTGTACCATAAAACAATCCCCTATTCGATGGCGTTGTTATTGAGCATACAATCTGACATTATGATTTTTAGAATCCTGTTCACCCTAGGATTTGTCTTAGCCATAGACGCCTACGCCTACCAAGCCTTTAAAACCGCCTTCAAAAGTCCCGCCACCCCTTGGATTTACTGGGGAGTAACCGTTGCTTATGTGGTGTTCAGTGTCGCTATTAGCGTGATGATGAATACCGGAAAAGTCGACTATACATACCTCGGCCTGCTGATGGGAACGACCGTTTTATTGTCGGTACCTAAACTCGTCGCGATCCTCCCCCTCTTGCTCGAAGATGTGGTCCGTTTGGGACAATTCATTTTTCGCGCCACCACCACCCAGCCGACCCTCATGCCGGAGCGCCGCAGGTTCATCTCACAAATTGCGCTTGGTCTAGCAGCCATCCCCTTCATCGGTATTATCGACGGAATCTGGAAAGGCCGCTACCGCTACCGCGTTTTAAGCCACACGTTGGAGTTTGACGATCTGCCCGAAGCCTTCGACGGATTCACCATCGCCCAGATCTCGGATGTGCACAGCGGTTCTTTTGACAACAAAGAAAAAGTGCAATACGGCGTCGACATGGTGACCCAGCTGGGCGCCGATGCCATCATGTTCACTGGTGACCTGGTCAACAACACTGCCAACGAAGCCGAGCCTTGGATCGAAACCTTCAAGCGCCTCTCCGCAACCTCTGGTGTGTTCTCTATTTTAGGGAACCACGACTATGGCGACTACTGGAAATTCCCTACCGCCGAAGCGAAAGTGCAGAATCTGGACCGCCTGAAGGCCATTCACGGCGAGATGGGCATGGACTTGCTCTTGAACGAAAGCCGCTATTTTGAGCGCGACGGACAGCGCTTGTATTTGGCGGGAGTTGAGAATTGGGGTTTACCGCCCTTCCCGCAATACGGCGATCTCAATGAAGCCTTAGCAGGAATTCCAGAAGATGCGTTCACCGTATTGCTGAGCCACGATCCCTCACACTTTGATGCTGAAGTAAAACAGCACGGTAAAAAAGTACACCTGACTTTAAGCGGACATACGCATGGAATGCAGTTTGGGATTGAGATTCCGGGCTGGATCAAATGGTCGCCCGTGAAGTTCAAATACCCGAAATGGGCCGGATTGTATCCGGAGGACGATGGACAAATTCTTCACGTGAATCGTGGGTTCGGATTCCTCGCATTCCCAGGACGTGTAGGCATGTGGCCGGAGATTACGCACATTACATTGAAAAAGAAATTGGCGTAGAAAAATCTGCTAATGAGTCTTATTCCGATAGAACGACGACATGTAATACACGTGCGGTAGACTTAGTGCGCTCAGGAAAATCATACTTTTTCCGAAAACCGCCGTTGCAGACGCTAAGGTTCCGACATACAGCAAGGCACCAAACATCAATAAGGCACCAAAGGTGAACGGTGCGGCACGTTTCCACATCACCGTAGTAGTCCAGCGCTGACTCCGCTTTAAATGCCGCCAGCCCACGACGCTATGGCGTAGCACAAAGTAGACACCAAAGGCAATCACAAGCGGCAATCCCGTAGTTGTGATCAGCGTCACCACTGTGAGTAGCCACTTCCAAGAACCTTTTGCCAGCGCAAGTAGTAGCCCGATAACGCTCAAAACTACAGTCGCCATTTGGGTCTGCTCCAGCGAAGCTTCAAAGGCCGAAACGCCCATCGTACCAAGTACGTTTACGACGCTGTCCCAATGCGGTACAAGCAATATGCCCATCAGAACCGTGCCCCAAAGCAAGGCCAAGCCATGCGTAGGGATGCGCCATTCCTCGAGGTCGGTTTGGCCAAAATGCCAAGCGCTGTAGCCCAAAAAGCCGATGAGCGCCAGTGCAGGCATCCACCACCAGAGCAAGAGCGCTAGGGCCATGATCCCGACATATTTCAAAATGAATATCGGCAACGCCTCTTTTCGCTGTTCGACGTAGGCATCTAAGGCGCCGTGCGGGATGCCCACGACAAAGAGCACAACGGCTAAAATTCCGCCGATCAGAGGGAGGGTGAGTTGGGGTTGTAATTGGTTTAAAATCAACGCGATGAGGGACAGCGAGAGCGGCATAAAACGCCAAGCGTGCTTGATTCCTTTAAAACGGACATAGCGTCCGACGCTCCATAAAAACTTGGGAACGGGCAGGCGTGCGAACATTCGAACTTCCCAACCTATCGTTGAGCGTTCTTCTAAAAACCGGAAAATCTCTTCAGTGCGCTCGTTTTTGAGCAACGTATTAAAGATGGTCGCACCCCAGTCGGGTCTGAACTTTAAAATGATAAGCAATAAGGTATCGTACCACTGAAAACGACGGCTCATACCGGAGGGACTCGAAACGATCTTCTCAGGCTGGGCAAATCGAGAAGCCATAGTTTCGGCATGCTCGTACATGGCTTTGAATCCATACCCGGTCGTCGCTTTTACTTTGCCTGCACGGGCACCTGTGGGTCTAACACCACCCTGCTGATCCACCTGAATGTCCTGCGACATAGGGATCACGCCGAATTCTTTATCCTCGACGACGTAGGTATCGACCTGCTGAGCACAATATGCTGCCAACACATTCGCTGCACGGGAATGGTCTATTTTTTCTGTTGAAAACCGGGTCAATTCAACCATCGCCTCCCGCTCACTCGTGGGCAGCACATACACAAACTGCGTACCCCCGTCTTGAGGAACTGAGAAATCCATTAACGTAAATGTCGACGGATCAAACGCTGGCGTTGGGGTCTTTATTTTCCACCCGACAAAACTTTGAAGGACCGTCTCGCCCATCTCCTCCTTAAAAGCAGGGGGTCTACTGTCGTATACCTGATCCACTGCATAGGTCTGATCATTTGCCGTTAATACACATCCGCTATCGGAGGCGTTTACCTCTGAAACAGCCGATGGAACAAACTCAACGTTCGGATGATTTGCGACGAGCGATTTTCCTCGATCGTAGATCGCCGAAGATTCAATCATGTAATAGCGCATGCCCTGCATGTTGTCGACGCGTTCCGCGGTGCGAACCTTCCCCCAAGAGATCAATATGAACTCGCTCAGATCACCAACCATGGTAGATTTTGGGTGCGCCCAGAAGCAATACGTCTTGTCGTTGAGCTCCTTAGTAGATGCATCGAATACCAAAACACGGATACGGTCAAGCACTCCTCCACGCTCTAAGGCATGAAGTAGTAATGTGTTTGACGCGCCGAATCCGACAAGTGCGATGGTTTCCAATTAAACGTATGCTTTACCATTTATTAATAACCCTGACAACACTTGGGTTTTCAAATTGTTTTATAGCTCTTATCAATCTTTTTTACTGACAATCTGTACAATGAGTATTTGTACTTTGTTTAAACTTTTTATATATTTCATGAACAAAATCAAAACCCCGCAGTTATAAGGGGTAGTTTAACCATTTAAAAATTAGTACCATGTCTTTAACAACAACACTTGCTAGCGTGACGGCTGGCGCATCGGCAGTAGACCTTACTGCCTACACAGACATTACCACAATCACGTCGTTTACCTTCTTCGTAGGGTGTATGGCAATGATGGCGGCTTCTGTCTTTTTCTTCTTCGAAATGTGGAACGTAGACAAAAAGTGGCGCACCTCTTTATTGGTGAGCGGTTTGATTACGTTTATCGCATTCGTACACTACTACTACATGAGAAGCTACCACTTCGAAACAGGTGACTCTCCAACGTTCTTCCGTTATGTGGATTGGACGCTGACTGTGCCATTGATGTGTGTGGAGTTCTATTTGATTACGAAAAAAGCAGGAGCGAAAATGAGCTTGCTTTGGAAACTCATCGCAGCTTCTGTAATCATGCTTGTAACCGGTTACTTCGGTGAGACGATATACCGCGAGCAGTCTGTAATGTGGGGTGTTCTTTCAGGTGCAGCTTACTTCTACATTGTTTTCTTGGTATGGAAAGGCGAAGTGGCTCAATTGGCCCAAAACGCTGGTGGTGCCGTAGCAAAAGCAGTAAAGGTTTTATTCTGGTTCGTTCTTGTAGGATGGGCAATCTACCCACTAGGTTACATCCTTGGAACTCCAGGAGGATTATTTGGTATCCAATTAGTATCTGATCCTGAAGCAGCTTCTGCCTACATGGACGTGGTATACAACATCGGTGATGCAGTGAATAAAATCGGATTTGGTCTTGTGATCTACTCACTAGCCGTAAGTAGCTCTGACGAGAAAGCTGCCGCTTAATCTATTTCTTTAGTGTTTTATTAGCCCCGTTTCTTAAGTCTTAAGAAGCGGGGCTTTTTTATTTGTGGTTCTTGCTACCTTCGCTTGAAGACACCAGCAACCAACTTATGAAAAAGCACCTCCTCCACTTCGTACTTGCCGCGTTACCGCTGTTTAGCGCAGCTCAAAAAACCGGCGTTCACTCGTATTCCATCGACCTTACTACTGTCGTGGAAGACCGCGTCAAAGTCACCGTAGATGCCAGTGCCGCTGGACTCGGAGATACTAAAAACAGCTACTACGCCTACCATTTCCCCGCAACCATCCCCGGCACCTATGCCACGTTAGACTACGGCCGATTCATTCGCGACTTTAAAGCGTTCGACACCGCTGGCAATGCAATCAAGGTGAAAAAATCGGGCAACACCTACCGCATTTACGGCAAACCTTCCCGCTTGGAATATTGGGCGGACGACACCTTCGATGCGAAAATTCGCAAAAACAAGGTGTTTGAACCTGCCGGAACGAACAACCAGGAACGCCGCAACTTCTTGCTGAACCACGCGGGCTACTTTGGCTTTTTTGAAGGCCTCGAAGAATTGCCTGTATCTCTTGAAATTTTAAAAAGCCCTACCCTCTATGGCATCAGCGCCATGGAAAGCTACAGCTACGGCAACACCCAAGTCTTTAACGCGCGAAACTACCACCACTTCCTCGACTGCCCGGTGATGGTCAGCAAGCCTGATACGACCAGCTTCAAGCTCGGCGGCGCGAAGGTGACCATTAGTGTATTCACCGAAAACGGTCGTGCACTTTCCGACGACATCTATGGGGCTGTTGAGACCAGTATGCAGGCCATCGAACAATTTCTCGACGGCAACCTCCCTGTAGACAGCTATGCTTTTATTTTCTACATCAAAGACTACACGGAATTTGAGCCGCTGTTTAGTGGGCGTGAAATCAAAATTGGTACTATTATAAAGGCCCTTCGTCAGCTCTCTGGCAAGGGATTTGGCGCGCTCGAACACGGGAACAGTTCAGTGTATTACCTCCCCGATTTCGGAGGAACCTCCGTTTTGGACGATATGGCGGATGTGTGTATCCATGAATTCTTTCACATCTTGACTCCGCTGGGGTTGCACAGTGAAGAAATTGGCGACTTTAACTACATCGAACCCGAAATGAGCCAACACCTGTGGTTGTATGAAGGGATCACGGAATACTTTGCCGGCATTAGCCAAGTCAAAGGCGGCGTCATCACTAAGGACGAATATGTGCGCAGTTTGTTGCGTCAGAAATTGGTCACGAGCGAGAAATTTCCAAATCATAAAATGTCGTTTACACAGATGAGCGAAAATGTGCTGGAGAAGCCGTACAAAAAGCAATACTTACAGGTCTACCAGCGCGGTGCTGTGCTCGGAGCACTCCTAGACATCCGCATCATGGAGCTTACCGACGGGAAGATGAACTTACGAGACGTCATCCTCGCCTTGCGCGACCGCTATGGCGCCGAAGCCAGTTTTAAAGACGAAGAAATCATCGCCGAATTCGTCGCACTCGTGCATCCTGACCTTCAGCGCTTCTTTGATCGCTACATCACGGGAAAAGAAGATTTACCCCTCCAAGAATACTTGGCCAAAGTGGGCATCGACTACGACCGTTCTTATGTTGGGCCCATGGTTGTGGATCCTTTGGCTGATAACGACATCAAAACCAAACGCATGCGTGGGACCAACCAAATGCTCGTCAAAAAAGTAGGTAAGAACGAGTTCCTCGGACTGCAAGCTGGAGACAAGGTTGCTCTAACGAATGCCATTACCCAAACTCCGTATGGAGGACTGCAAGAAGGCACCGTGGTTCCGGTCGAGGTAGTGCGCGGCGATAAAGAACTTGAAATCCCCTACACGGTACGTTATGAAAAAGGCGCTAAGGGGCATTTCATTCGTTTCCAACGCAACCCCGAAGCGAAGGCACAAACGCTCCAAGACTTGTGGCTCGGCGAAGGGCCATTGCGCTAAAAAAACAAGGGCGGACACCTTTCGGAATCCGCCCTTACTTATAGGTTGTAGAACCTTTCTCACCAGTTCTACGTCGTTAACTCAGGGGCAAATATGCGCTAAGGAAATGGCAGCTCCAAGGAACCCTACCGGACATCAGTTGGACACTCCTAAAGCGCTTGTATATAAGCGTCTAGCGATTCTGTCTTGTCGAGGTCAATCTTCTTTTTCAGTCGGTATTTGGCCTTTTCAACTGCCGCTGGGCTCACATTGAGTACCGTAGCAATCTCTTTATTGTTCATCTTCTGACGGATCAAATAACTCAAGCGAATCTCTCCTTTGGTCAATTTCTCATGCACCGCCACGAGCCTTTCAGAAAACTCGTCGTGTAAATCGCGGTAATTCTGCTCAAAATTGTCCCAATAATTTTCGCTTTGTAGTTCTCTGTTCAATTCCCGGATCAAACCGCGCAGCATCGAAACGGTCTCCTCTGAACGGTTGGGCTTCGAAGTTTCTTGCTCCAGCCGTTGCTTGAACTCCTTCAAAAGCTCCACGCGGGAAGACGTCTTTAACAGTTGGAAGTTCAGCTCGTCACTCTTTTCTTTTGCCTTTGCCTCCATCGCTGCAGCTTTCGTAGCGAGCAGCTCTTTTTCAGTTTCCAACAAATGCACACGGGTTGCACGTAGCTGACGTTCTTGAATAACCGCTGCAATGCCCGCGAATCCTAAGAAGATCAGTAGTCCCATGGTCCATTTGAACCAATTTTTCTGATAGTAAAATGCCTTTTGAACCAGCGTCAACGCCAATACGCTGTGCGCATCGTCCAGCTCATTCAACACCCGAAATTCCAGCGTGTATTTGCCAGGGTCGAGATTGCTTAATGACACCGAACGGCTCGACGCGTTCAGCAACGTCCAGTCTGACGATAAACCGAGCACGCGGTATTCCACTCGTGGTCGCGTATTCGTACCCGAGGTAAACAGCTCGTAGCGAACTTCTACCGTGCGATTACCGGGCTCAATGTGAAGTTGCTGTTTTTGAGTGCCTGCGTAATACACACTCCCGGCAACAGGCGCGTTGTCCAGTGATATGCCGGTGATCGCCATTCGCGTGGGCTCAGCCGATAGCTCTGAACTAGGCACGAACTCCACGAGTCCCTTCGCTCCTCCCACGTAGAGGTGTTCCCCGACACTCTGAAGTGCTTTACGATTAAACAAACCGCAGCCGAGGGACTCTTGAGAAAATTGGCCCAAAAGCGAACCAGAAGCCGCATCGAATTGCATCAAACCAGCGCTCGTCAGCGCATATACACTTCCATTATGGTCCTCTATCGCGTAGCAACTCACATAGTTGTCAGGCGTAAGTAAAGTATCGATGGATCCCAAATTAGAACTTCGGTACATCCCGCCGCCTTCGGTCCCAAAATAGACGTATGCACCGAACGCATGTACGTCTAGCACAGGATACGGCAAGCCGGTGTTTGAACAGAAGCCGTCTGGCGCTATCTTATAAATGCCCTGAAACTCTGTGGCAACCCATATCTCACGGCCCACGCGTTCTATATCTAAAATGTTACGCCCTAACGCCCATGGATCCTTAGAAAGAGTGCTCATCGTGGCGCCGTCCCAGAGGTAAAGTCCGCCCAAAGTCCCTATGTACAAGGAGTCGCCCAGGCCGCCCTGAATGGACCAGATGTTATTGTTGCCCAGACCCGCGCTTATTTCGGAGAACGCGACGAAGCGACGCTTTAATTCGCCCAAAGAGTCAACGACAAAAATTCCTTCATTAAACGTTCCTACCCAGACCTCATTCGCCCCGTTCCAATACATGCTCGTAATCACACGTGGACGTTCTTCGAGCTCAAAATCTTGCGGCAGGAGTGCCTCTGAATCCCAAGCATAGCGCACTAAACCCTCGCCATCAAAACCGACCCACAATTCCTTGCCGACTTGCTGCAACGTTAGGGCGCTCTGAATACTCGTATAGATAAAACGCGACGGCTTTCGGATGGGTTTTGCGACCGATGCTTCTAGCGGAACGATCGAAACGCCGCCATTGAATGAGCCCACCCATAAATCGTTGTCTAGCGCCGTGATGCTGTAGAACTGATCGGTAACTAAACCTTGCTGAGGGTCTTTCTTTGTATATTGAAACCACTCAGAACCGTCCCAGCGCCACAATCCTGCACCGTCCGTACTGAGCCATATATCTCGATCTACTATAGCAACGTCACGCGGGTTAAACAACGCCGGCTGCTCTCGAAGTTGTTCAGGAATAGGCAATGCCTCTGCCCCAGCACTGGTATGTACAAATACGCCTTGCTCTTCTACAGCCCAAACCACCCTATCTTCGGACACGTCTACCATTTTACGATAACTCGTATAGCGTTCGTCCTGCACAGCGGCGCGCACCGTATTCATGTTCATGTCCCAATACAAAAGTCTACTGCCGGAAGTTGCTAACCACAGCGTATCTCCCTGCTGGGCAAAATCAAAAGCAAACGCTACGTCTTCCGGAGCTGTAGCAAAGGCAATCCTTTCCCATTGCTCTGCTCCCAAACTCAGGCGGTAAATCCCGTCTCCTACGGTACCTGCCCAAAGCGTGCGTTCACTGTCCTCAAACAAACTGATCACCGAACTCATCGCAGGAAGCTGAGGCACGTGATCATCCGCTAATGGACGCAACACGCCTAGATCTAGTGCTACTAAACCGCCTTGCTGCAGCCCGATCCACAACGTAGAGTCACTCGTTACACATAGGCTTTGCACATTCGTGGTACGTCGTACCGCAGTTGAGTCCAAAAAGTCCACCTTGGTGGCTGCACCATCATTGAATCTATATAACCCGTCCCTTGTTCCGAGCCATATAAAGCCAATTTCATCTGCAGCGACCGCATAGACACTTGGGTGTTCTAACCCTTCATTTGAAGTGATCTGACGAATACCTTGACCCGACAGATTTCCGGACAACAGTAGGACAAAAAGCAGGAATACTGTGCGCATGGGCAAAAGTTACGAAATAAAAAAGGGGACCCGCCAAAACGGCAGGTCCCCACACTTACTTACTAACCAAATGGTAAGTGATTATTTAAGGGCAACGCGCACAACACGTTCGCTTGATCCGTTCTGAACACGAACGATGTACATACCGCGTGGCAACGCAGCAACATCTAAGCGTGCAGCACCGTCGAATGACTGCTCCATAACTAGCGCACCAGTTACACTATATACAGCTACTTTAGAAGTACCTGCAGCAGCCTCTACGAATAGAACATCAGAAGCTGGGTTTGGCTTCACAATGAATGCAGCAGCATCCTCTTCGATACCGATACCTGAACAAGGACCACACTGCTCCCAACAGTTCACGTCAAGTGTTGAATCCATACCTGCAGCAACAGTCACCAAACGGTTCGTGAACGCACCTGTAGTCAACGTACATACGCTGTCAGAAGTTGCTGGATCGAACAGCTCATCACCTGCCCAGTTATCGTAAGTAAACTTGTACTCGTAAGTACCTGGCAACAAAGCGATAGTTACATCCCAAACGCCGTCAGCGTCAGCATCAGTCATCGCATGTGTACCACCGCTCCAAGAATCCATTGTTCCTGTTACGTATGGCGTTGTAAACGTACCTGCAGCAAGACCGTTAAGATCTACTTGGAACGTGTAGTTCTGTGGCGTTTGTGGCGCTGGACAAGTACCGTCTGTAGTACACTCACCGAAACATGTACGGTAGTGGAAGTCACCCATCAAGCCCATAGTAGCACTGTAGCCTACCATGTCACGGTCACTGAATTGACCTGCAGCACAAGATTTACCCACGATGTTCTCTTTTGCACCCCAGTTCGGGTCATTTGCAGAAAGGAATGTGAACATGCTGTAGAAACCAGTGTCCGCACGAAGCGTCTTAGAGTATACACTATCACCGATAGGGTACATTTCGTTTACTCCTGGGTTACCGAAACCAGTACCACCTGCTAAGAATACACCTGTTGAATCAACAGCCGTGTAGCTCATGTTTACTTGGAAAGTCATGTATACTTTACCTGCAACTCCGCTACAGCTTTCCCAAGCGTAACCTGGAAGAATGGTATCGCCTGCAACAGCTGCAAAACGGTTAGTATATACTCCTGATGGATCGGTTACTGTACAAGGATCTCCTTGAGTAAACCCTTCATCATCGGTCCAACCGTCTACTGTGAATTTGAACTCGAAAGTAGAATCTGTAAGCGGTAAAGTAACCGTCCAGATCGAATCTCCTTCTGGGTCGCTCATCGGGTTACACGAACCACACCAGTTGTTAAAAGTACCGTTAACGAACACGCCGTTAGTGGTTGACCCAGTGTACTGAGACATGTCTACGATGAAAGTAACATCGTTTTGAGCCCAAGCCATCATTGGCAAAAGCATCAATAAAGCGTAGATTTTTTTCATGTTAAGTGAATTTGTTATGGTTAGTAATTGTTATTGATTATTGTTGAAATACGCGTACATAATCGACTGTCATGTACTGTGGGAACGTGGTATTCGGACCTACTGGACCGGGCCAATCCCCTTCGACAGCGATGTTGAAAATAAAGAAATGAGGCTCGTGGAATGCGCTAAGCGATCCGATGCTCAAATTGTGGTACTGCACATCGTCAAACAACCAGCGGATGCTGTTCTGATCCCAGACCATAGAGTACACATGGAATTCATCGGCCAATTTCTCACCAGCGGGAACCATTGTAGTCCCAGAGTGACTCGCCTGGCCTCCAGCATTCCAATGCGCTGTCCCATGAACAGTGCGGTCATTAACACCGTCACCCCCAATCATTTCCATGATATCGAGCTCACCACATTCTGGCCAACCCACGGTAGAAATATTATCGCCTAACATCCAAAGTGCTGGCCACAAACCTTGCCCAAATGGCACACGCGCTCGTATGTCGATGCGTCCATATTTAAAGCTTTGTTTGTTCTCAGTGGTAATACGAGCGGAAGTGTACGGCGCACCGCCATAGTTTTCTTCCTTCGCTGTAATGGTCAAATATCCATCACCTACTGTAGCGTTATTAGATCCGGCACGGTAGTACTGGCTTTCTTCATTTCCCCAGCCTGAATTGCCCGTTTCGTAATTCCAATCGGCCGTATTCAAAGACATACCATCGAACTCATCCTGCCACACTAGATTGAACCCAGGGTAGGATAACGGTGTGGAGTATCCAGAATCGGAAGGATTGTAATCCGTATCGTCGTTGTCGATCGTAATGACATTAAACGGTTCCGGAATGCTGACTTCATTTCCGTTGCTGTAGGCAATCCAGAAGTTTTCATCACTTTCCCAGTCCTCGTCGGTCAAAATTGGGATTTGAATCGAGTAAGTCGTTTGTCCCTTCTCGATATTTGCTGTTCCTTCGGTTTGAACGAAATCGGTACCCGCTTCGGCCTCAAGATCCACCGTTTTATAATCAAACGTAAGGTCCTTCGGCGCCGGCTTGTTCAGGCTTACCTCATAAGTCAAGGTGAAATCCGTGTTGCCCTCTTCGACAGAGATGTCCGCGCCAGAAAGCACAGGCGGCTCTTCCACCTCACAAGAGGCAAAAAGCAGCGCTACAGCTATGAAAGAGTAATGAGACTTCAGCATAAAGGCTTACAGTTCAGAGTAAATAGTGAAACGCCATAGACCATCACCGTAGTTTACTTCGATTTCCATGTAACGTGCGGTGCCATCGTCCGTCATTGAAAGGATATCGTAAGTGATGTCTGCAACAGGCGAACTAACCTGTCCTACGTTGGTTGCCTTCGGTAGACCGATAAATGCACCTGAACCGATCAATTTTAATTGGCCCATACCAGCAACACCTGCATCCGGAATCACCTCGAAGTCGTGTACACCACTACCCCAGTCAGCTTTATCTCCAGTTAGGAAACTTTCTGGCTGACAACCGTCTGCTGCCACACCCATATAGGTTTCTGCCCATAGATCACCTTTGGTATCGTAGGTTAGTTTTGCGTCTTTATCGAAGGTCCACTCGTCGTTGAACAAACAAGGACGGTCTACCGGCCCTGAAGCTGGCAAGAACCACCAAGTTTGCGAGCCGTCCACAGGACCTACCCAAAGACAACCTGCGATCGGTGCCATTTTCCAGGTACGTGACGTACAATCGGTCAAGAATTCTGCAGCGCCTTCACATACTAGCGGTGCATCGCGGAAAATCTCTACCGTCCCCGTAGCTACATCGTGACCACCTTGGTTAAACACCTTGTGCTCCACGTTGTACACTCCGATAGTCGAGATGAATACCTCTACTTCTTCACCGGTAAAGACACCTACGCCTTCCACTTCCCACTGGTAGAGGAAAGGTTCGCCGGAGCTATTAGATGTAAGACGAACCGTGTTGGAGTCAACCTCCGTCACGGTGTACCCTGCTGTAGGTAAATCGCCCAATTCTGTTTTGCCTGTAACGCTTGGTTCGCAGGCCGTAAATGCGATGGCTGCCACCGCAAATGCGAGTAGTTTAAATGCTTTCATTAGTAACCGTCGTTTTGTGTTAATGCACCATTTGATGCGTCAATCTCGTTTTGTGGAATAGGCAAATAGCGCTTGGTCTCATCCCATCCTGTCAATACCGTTGCAGCTTGTCCAGTTCTCACTAGATCATAGTAACGGTGACCTTCTGTGGCCAATTCCATTCTGCGCTCGTTGTAAATATCTTCTAGCAACTGTGTTCCGCTCGAATTTATCGGTTGAACACCTGCGCGCACGCGAACTTGATTCAAGTACGCACGTGAAGTTCCTTCTGAACCTCCGCTGCGAACCAAAGCTTCAGCTGCCATCAAAAGCACATCTGCATAGCGAATCTCACGCACGTTGTTTCCCCAGTTCAACGCTGGTTCACCATCCGGCGGGAACATGCTCGCTAACGGCGCATATTTCTTCATAAAGAATCCTGTGTTCTGATACCCCGGAGAGTACTCCATGGCAGCATTGTTGTCTGCATCGATGATGGTCGCCTGGTAACGTGGATCCGTAGACATGAACGCTTCTAAATCTTCTGTTACTGGACAGAAACCCCATCCTGGTGTGTAGTCTGGACCGTTGTAATCGCGCATTCCACAGAACTGAACGCCTACGTTTCCTTCACTGTGACCTGATCCGAAACGTCCCCAGTCTGAGGTAGAGTTTTCAGAGTAGGTGATCTCAAAAACGCTTTCTGAAGACCACTCACCAGCTTTAGTGAAAATCTCGTTGTAGTCGGACACTAGTGAGTACTCGCCAGAATTGATCACTTCTTCACAAAGTGTCGCTACTTCTGCCATGTTTTGATCGTCATCCATCATCAGATAAACGCGCGCTAGCAACGCCTGAGCGGCACCTTTAGTCGCACGACCAATCTCGTTTCCAGGAACATTCGTCGGCAAATCTGCAATCGCCAATTCCAATTCCTCCACCACGAACGCATACACATCCTCTGGCGCAGACTGAACTACGGAATAGTACTCCGACGGGTCAAGCGTGCTTTTGATCAATGGAACTCGACCGAAGTTGCGTACCAAGTCAAAGTAAAATTTAGCGCGTAAGAAATGAACCTCCGCTTTCGTGCGGGTCTTAAAGGCTGAAGATGCTGCATCAATACCGTCGATCTTCTCGAGGTACAAATTGGCCCTGTAGATTCCTTTAAAGTTTTTTCTCCAGAAACCCGCCTGTGGACCCAACGTCGGTGTCCAGCTAAAGTTATCTGTCGCCACCCACGAAGGCTGATCCGAAGCATCAGAACCACCTGCATAGGTATCATCAGAAGCGACGTTCATCAAGAAGCGGTGCATGCTAAAACCGTACTGGTCGTTCCACTGCAACACGTCATACACACTCACGAGTGCCTCAAACGCTTGTCCTTCTGTTTGGTAATAGTTGATCTCAAGGTCGCGACCTACAGGAGTAGTAGTCAAGAAGTCACTTGAACATCCTACGGTTGCGAAAGCTGCTACCGCTACTGCGACGCATCCTTTTACTGCTGTTTTTATTTGTGCTCTCATCTTCGTTGTATTATTTGAAGGTGACATTAATTCCAAGGCTATGTACACGTGCTTGTGGGTAGATACCGCGATCTACACCGAAACCGGCACCGATCTCTGGATCAAAACCAGAGTAGTTCGTGAACGTAAGTAAGTTCGATCCTGCATAGTAGATACGCATCTTGCGAAGCATCAGCTTGTCTGCGATGTCGCCAGAGATGTTGTAACCGATCTGTAGGTTTTTGATTCTGAAGAAGCTACCGTCTTCTACATAGAAGTCAGAACTACGTGCAAAGTTCATATTGTCGTCTTGGAACGTTAAACGCGGGTAGCTGTTTGAAGTACCCTCTCCCGTCCAGCGGTCCAGTGCAGCGCCCGTCATGTTCGCTGTAGGCAAATCGTAACGGCGGGTTGCATTGTAGATGTCGTTTCCAAAGACGCCTTGTCCGAAGACCGTGAAATCCCAATTCTTGTACGACATGTCGATGTTCAAACCGGCCGTGAAGTCTGGCGTTGGGTTACCGATCACTGTACGGTCGTCTGCATCGATCACACCGTCACCGTTCACATCCACGAAGCGGAAGTCACCTGCTACAGCACCTGGCTGAAGGGTGTCACCGTTTTCACCACCCGTGTGTGCAAACACATCGTCTTGCGTCTGGAAGATGCCGTCCGTACGGAAACCGTAGAAGTGACCGATCGCCTCTCCTTCAGTGATACGTGTGATCTCTAAACCTTGTGGGCCCCAAGTCTGTCCAGTCAAGAAGCCTGACTCGTTACCTAAAAGAACTACTTCGTTCTTCAAGAAACTGAGGTTTGCACTAGCGCCGAAGCGGAAGTCCTTGCCGAAGGTTTTGTCGTAACCTAGTTCTAGATCGACACCACGGTTGAGCATGGTACCGATGTTTGCAGTAGGCGCATCATTACCGATGTAGTCTGGCAATGGAATACGTGTTTTCATGTCATTGGTAACGCGATTAAAGAAATCTGCGTTGATCGTCAACCAATCAAAAGCACGCATTTCGATACCCACGTTGAACTGACTTACACTTTCCCAGCGTAGATCAGGGTTCGCCACCTGAGCTGGCGCCGTACCATTCACTAGGACCTCATCACGACCGAACGTGTACGAACGACCACCGACAATGGTTGAAGCATATTCCAAAGAACCTGCTGCATCGTTACCGTTGAGACCGTAACCGGCTTTCAGTTTTAATTGGTTTACATTATCATACACCCAGAAGTCTTCCATGTGAATGTTCCAGCCGGCCGAAAGTGACGGGAAGTACCCCCAACGGTAGTTCGAACCGAAATTTGAAGAAGCATCTGCACGCATTACTGCAGTTGCGACATATTTTCCTTTGTAATCGTAGTTAGCACGGGCGAAGTAGGATTCGATCGCATAACGCTCCCAATATCCTCCATACACCTGCTCACTAACCTCGTTACGAGCGTAGTCAATCGTTGCGCCATCGTAGGTAGAAACAGGCACATCACGTTTGCTACCACCGAGGTAACGTCCTTGAACTTCCTGAGCACTGTGGCCCACTAAACCATCAAAGTGATGATCGCCGAAGTCTTTCGTGTAAGTAATTGTTTGATCCCAAATCCAAGTAAACGCTCTATTAAAGTTGCTGTATACTAGGTTGGTATCTAAGAAGTTCGTTGCATTTAAATAGTGCGAAGGCGTGAATCCGTTTCCGCCGTAGAACGCGAGGTCAACCCCCATGCTCGTTCTCGCTTTCAATCCTTCTGCGATCTCATATTCAGCGTAGGTGTTGTTGACAATTTTGTCTGACCAGCCATAGTTGTTGGCGATCTGATACGCTGCAACCGGGTTGACAATCTCCGAAGTCACACGGTTTGAGATACCATAAATACCTCCCGCATCACGTACCAAATTCCCTCTAAGGCTTCCACCTGAAGTGTACGGACTTCCTGCCAATACCGTAGGATCTGTCTCGTACAATGGCGTTAAAGGATCCATGTTGAGCGCGCGACCTAGTGGCGAACCAAATTCAGTGTTTTCTGCTACGGTCTGGCTTTCGTTGTGCGTATACGCAACGTTCCACCCTACTGTCAAGCGATCGTTCGCTTTAGTCATGGTGTTAAGACGTGCTGATAAACGAGAAAAGTTCGACTTGCCTTCAGCTACAATACCATCCTGGTCAAAGTAACTTACAGAAGAAAAGTACGAACCCTTATCTGATGCTCCACTGATGCTAAAGTCAGTGCTGCGCATGATTGCATTTGGATTGAACACATGGCTTTGCCAATTCGTTCCTTCACCAAGCTCTGCAGCATTTGGGTAAGGAATGCTCTGTCCTGCGGCTGCCGCCATTTCATTTTGAAGGGTACCGTACTCACGCGAGTTCAATACTGGAAGTTGCTTCCAAGCGTTCTGCACCCCTTGGTACGAACTGAACTTCACCTCCATGCCTTTGGCACGCGATCCATTCTTCGTTGATACGATGATTACACCATTCGCACCACGCGCACCGTAGATTGCTGCCGAAGCCGCATCCTTAAGTACCTCGATGGTCTCAATGTCGTTTGGATTCAAGAAGTCGATACCACCACCGATGATCACACCATCCACTACATATAAAGGATTCGATCCATTGATAGAAGATGTACCACGAATACGTACTACCGAAGCAGCACCTGGAGCACCCGAGTTTTGAAGCACCTGCACCCCTGAAGTACGTCCCTGCAAAGCAGTTTCAAGACGAGGCAACTGCAAATCTTCAAGATCTTCAGATTTTACACTAGAAATGGCACCGGTAACGTTGCTCTTTTTTTGTGTACCGTACCCTACCACTACGACCTCATCCAAAGTGGAAGATGCCTGATCATAGGAAAGCGCGATGCGTAAGTCCTTTTGATCGCCGAGGATGATCGACTTGCTCACATATCCTACGAAACTGATCGAGATTTCGGTTCCCTTTGGAACATCCAAAGACCAATTCCCGTCCATGTCCGTCATTGCCGTTGTTCCTGATCCTTCAGCTTGTATAACTGCGCCAGGAAGCGAACTCTTATCTGCTGCATCAATCACAATACCTTTGTATTGTGCTTGAAGGGAGCTTGCTAAAAGGACCATCAAGAAGGCCCCGAATAGCTTTTGTGTGTATTTACGCATACGTGTTAAGTGTGTCTGTTTGTGATTAAGCGTACTTATGACATTCAAATGTGCATCAGCAAAAACCAAACCGCAACTCCCGCTACCGGACAAATGCCGGACAGCCCTGTAGATATTGCCAATACTGAGCATATGGACTCAAATAGACGGTAAAAAGAAGTGCTCTATCGCCCCTATTTAGTCCTCGAAAAGACCGTCGATATCGCGGCGATCCTTTTTAGTGGGTCGACCTAACCCTTTTTGTCGGGTCACGTTTCGAGCTAAACGCAAGAACTCCTCTTTCTCAAGCTCCTCCTGGGTTGTGACATTTTTGATGTAGTCTTCTACGAATTTTGCGCTCAAACGGCTCTTCGGCAGCGCAAGGACCTCGAACATCTGATCAAAACCATGACGTTTCAACGTAACAATGTCACCAGGCTTTACGGATCGAGAGGGCTTCACAGCCACTTCATCCATAAAAACACGGTTCGAGCGGACCTGCTCGCCGCTAAGGCTGCGCGTTTTGAATAATCGCACGCACCACAAGAATTTGTCTACTCGCATAGGGGCAAAATTGGAGGTTTTCTGCTAATTTCAGCCAAGAACAACCATTTAATCATTGACATGAAGAACACAACTATAGCCACATTGTTGCTCGCAGGGCTACTTTCTGCGTGCCAGACCTCACCTAAAACACCGGCCGAAACCGCCCCTTTATACACAGAAGACACTGAAAACATGGAGTTTAAAAAAGGGTACCAGCTTTACACCATTCGCGAACACCTCACTGATAGCGCAGCTGTAAAGTCCGCTATCGAAGAAACCGCAGCCATGGGCTACGAGCAAGTGGAGACCTTCGGCTTTAATGAAAGTGGCTTTTTCGGCTATACTCCGGAACATTTCCACGGCCTCTTAAGCGAATCTGCACTTGCGAGCCCTAGCGGACATTATTTACCCATGGAAATTGTAACGCCAGAGGTAGGGCCTATCTCTACGGCGAGTATTCCTGATATGCTCGATGCTGCAGAAAAGCTAGGACAACATTGGATCGTTGTGCCTTGGATGAATGAAGCTTGGAGAACACAGGAAGGCTACCAGCATCTCGTGGTCTACCTCAGCCAGCTCGGAGAGGCTGCAAGGGAGCGCGGCATGGTTGCAGCGTGGCACAATCACGATTTTGAGTTTGAACCTATTGACACGAACGACCCAGAAGGGATGACAGCCTACGAATACTTGATGAAGAGTCTAGAGGGTACGAACGTGGTCTTTGAAATGGACCTACATTGGGTTGCTTTCGCGGGAGAGGATCCAGTGGATTGGTTTGAGCAATATCCGGGTAGATTCCCGCTGTGGCACGTTAAGGATTTTGCTGCGGATACCACAACGCAGGTTCCCGTGGGACAAGGCGTGATCGACTGGGAACGGATTTTTGCACATGCCGAGCTGAGCGGATTACAGCACTATTACATCGAGCAGGATGAGTGCAGTGCGGACCGCGCTTTGGATTGTCTAAAAGAAAGCTTGGCTTGGACTTCGAAACAAAGCTTCATCCCTTAATTTTGACGTTGAAACCCAAAATCGGCTCTACATGTACGGAGATTTAAAAGAACACCTACGGACGCAACTTCGCGAGATCGAAGAAGCGGGATTGTTTAAACGTGAGCGCATCATCACCACGCCACAGGACGCAGTGATCAAGACTACGGACGGCGAAGAGGTCTTGAACTTTTGCGCGAACAACTATTTGGGCTTGAGCTCGCACCCGAGAGTGCTTGAAGCTGCCCACAAAACGCTGGATACACACGGTTTTGGGATGAGTTCGGTTCGCTTTATTTGCGGAACGCAGGACATCCATAAAGAATTGGAAACGAAGATTGCAGAGTTTCTTCATACGGAGGACACCATTTTATATGCCGCGGCTTTTGACGCGAACGGCGGAGTGTTTGAACCGCTATTAACGGCGGAGGATGCGATCATTTCGGACAGCTTGAACCACGCTTCGATCATCGATGGGGTGCGCTTGTGTAAGGCGGCCCGTTACCGCTATGCGAATAACGACATGGAGGATCTCGAAGCCCAATTAAAAGCAGCCTACGGTGCGCGATTCAAAATCATTGTAACGGACGGTGTGTTTTCCATGGACGGCTATGTCGCTCAACTAGATAAGATCTGTGACCTTGCCGACAAATACGACGCCTTAGTTATGGTCGACGAGTGCCACGCTACCGGGTTCATCGGTAAGACAGGCCGCGGTACTGTGGAGCTTAAAAATGTACTGGGCCGTGTGGACATCATCACGGGTACTTTAGGAAAAGCGCTTGGTGGTGCGATGGGTGGATTTACCACAGGTCGCAAAGAGATCATCGAGATGTTGCGCCAAAAGTCACGACCGTATTTGTTCTCAAACTCACTCGCTCCGACCATCGTAGGTGCTTCGATCGAAGTGTTTAAGGTGTTGAGCGAAAGCACGGAACTGCGCGACAAGCTCGAGTCGAATATCAACTACTTTAAAAAGGGCGTTGCAGCAGCAGGTTTTGACTACAAAGACGGCGACAGTGCGATTGTACCGATCATGTTGTACGACGCGGCCTTGAGCCAGAAGTTTGCAGATATGCTCTTGGACGAGGGCATCTACGTGATCGGCTTCTTCTACCCGGTCGTACCGAAGGACCAAGCACGTATTCGTGTGCAGCTCAGCGCGGCACATACCCGAGAGCACCTTGACCACGCGATTGCTGCCTTCACGAAGGTGGGCAAAGCGCTCGGCGTACTTTCGGCATAAACTTTAACACCCATTTAGCGCGGAAGTGCTCGGCGGAGTAACCTCTAGTTCGACCTTCCGCGTTACTTTTGAACGCTAATACCATAGATACAGCGAGATATGCTTATTCAGATTGCCCAATTCCTACTCGGACTCTCATTGCTCATCGTACTGCACGAGTTCGGGCACTTTTTACCAGCAAGAGCGTTTGGCGTTAAAGTCAGTAAGTTCTATTTGTTCTTCGACTACAAGTTTTCACTCCTCAAGAAAAAAATTGGCGAAACTGAATGGGGCATCGGATGGATCCCACTCGGCGGATACGTGAAGATAGAGGGCATGGTCGACGAGAGCATGGACACCGACAACCTCAGCGAAGAGCCTGAGGAGTGGGAATTCCGCGCGAAACCTGCTTGGCAACGCATTATTATTTTGACCGGTGGGGTGATCATGAACTTCATCACGGCCTACTTCATCTACGTATTTCTGTTGATGAGCTACGGAAAGGACTACCTCCCGAACGACGCCTTGGTGCACGGGATTTGGACGAACGAACGTGGGATCGAAATGGGCTTGCAAAACGGTGATAAAGTGCTACGCATTGGCGACATGACGCCTGAGAGCTACAGCGAGTCTGCCTTAGAGATTTTACTCAGTGGCGGCTCGGATCTGATCGTGGAGCGCGACGGCCGAGAAGTGGCTATCCCTATCCGTGACGAGGACATCGAAGACATGGTGAAAAACAAATCGTTTATCGGGCTGATCAAACCGCGTATGCCTTACGTGGTGGGCTGGTTCTCTGAAAATTCGCTGGGCGAGTCGATGGGCATGCAGGTCGGCGATTCGATCACCAGTTTGAACGGACGTCCGATGCGCTTTTTTGATGAATACCGCGCCGCACTTCCCGACTACGCCGGGGAGGAAATTGCGCTGAGTTATTACCGAGGTGGAGCGTTGGATACGATTCGATTAACGGTTCCGGAGTCGGGCAAAATTGGTGTAGGAAATACAAGTGAAGTATTCAACTATTACACCATCGAGAACAAAAAATATACGTTCGCAGAGGCCCTAGGCGGCGGATTTGACGAAGTGGGTGCCAAACTAGACGGGTACGTACGCCAATTCAAACTCATCTTCAACCCTAAAACCGAAGCGTACAAAGAGGTCGGCGGTTTCTTGACCATTTTGAAGCAATACGACAGCGCATGGAATTGGCGCCACTTCTGGGAATTCACGGCCTTCTTGAGCATCATGCTTGGATTCCTGAATATCCTCCCTATCCCTGCACTGGACGGTGGACACGTCATCTTCACCCTCGTGGAGTGGATCACGGGTCGCAAACCTTCGATAAAAGTGCTGGAATACGCGCAAATGATCGGGTTCTTTATCCTGCTCGCACTGCTCATCTTCGCGAACGGTAACGACATTCTAAAAACCTTCTTCGGCTAAATTTTTGTCCGCCCACCTGCTATGGATATAAGCAACACGTTGTACGAACACCTCTGCCAAGTCAATGACCCGGAGATTCCGGTGCTCAGCTTGCACGACATGGGGATTCTACGCAGTGTAGCACCGCTCCAAGCAAACGACCCCAGACATCAAAAAGCACTAGACCAGCTTCACGCTGCACATCCCGATGCTCCTGAAACCCATAGCAGCATGGTATATCTGATCACCATCAGTCCTACTTATGTCGGTTGCCCGGCGATGGACCGTATGGAGCAAGATTTAAAGGAAGCGATGTACGTGCGTCAGCTGCCCTTTGTCATCGAGCAGCAGCTCCAACCCTCTTGGACCACCGACTGGATAACAGAGGAAGGACGTCGGAAGATGGAGGAGTATGGCATCGCGCCGCCTGTGGACGGAACTGCCGATAAGCGAGCGCTGTTCGCAGAGGCACCGAAAGTGAGCTGTCCGAAATGTAAAGACCGTGACACGAGAATGCTGAGTCTGCACGGCAGTACGGCCTGCAAGAGTCAATATGTATGTAACCATTGCTTGGAACCTTTCGAGTATTTCAAGTGCCTTTAAAGTGGCTTTGATGCCGTAACTTTGAGGTCCCAAACACAGCAACATGTCAAAATCGACCTCTATTCCTTATCAAAAAGCGTTTGAATTGATGGCCACCGCCAAGAGCATGGCGGAGCTGTACGAACGTGAAAAGGACACCACTTCAAAGTATGTGCATGCAACGAGCCGTGGGCATGAGGCCGCGCAACTTGCTCTGGCCCTGCAGCTTGAACCCAAAGACTATGTCGCGCCGTACTACCGCGATGACAGCATCCTTTTAGGGATCGGCATGAGTCCGAAGGATTTGATGTTGCAACTGCTGGCAAAAATTGACGACCCCTTCTCGGGAGGACGTACCTACTACTCCCACCCGAGTCTCAAGGACGACGACAAACCCAAAATCCCTCACCAAAGCTCCGCTACCGGCATGCAAGCCATCCCGACGGCAGGCGTTGCGATGGGCATCCAATACCGCGAAAACCAAGGCTTAGCAAGCGCTGAAGAACACGGTGCGATCGCCGTATGTAGCATCGGTGACAGTGCCATGACCGAAGGAGAAATCTCCGAAGCCTTGCACATGGCTGCTCTGAAACAATTCCCGCTATTAATGTTCGTTCAGGACAACGGCTGGGACATCAGCGCGAACCGTGAAGAAGTTCACCACAGCAATGCCGTGGAATATGCCAAAGGATTCACCGGTATCGAAACGCGCGATCTCAACGGGTCCAGTTTTGAAGAATGCTACACGGCACTCCAAGAAGTCTTCACGATCATGCGTGAAGAGCGCCGTCCCTTCCTCGTACGTTTGGACGTTCCGCTACTGAACCACCACACCTCAGGTGTGCGCAAAGAATGGTACCGCGACGATCTCGACGAAGCTGCAAAGCGCGATCCATATCCCGTACTCCGCGAACAATGTCTTGCTGCAGGAATGAGCGAAACGGAGCTCATAGCGCTAGAAAAACAAGCGTCAGAGCGCGTTGAAAGCGACTTTAAAGAGGCCCTCGCCATGCCGGACCCTCAGCCTGAAGACTTGTTTAACCACACCTTCGCCCCCACTCCGATCACGGAAGAAAAAGGCGAGCGTGTCCCTGCAGGTGCAGTACCTACTGTGATGGTAGATGCCGCACTCTTTGCATTGAAAGAAATCATGACCGAGCACCCTGAATCGCTCCTCTATGGACAGGATGTTGGCGGTCGTTTGGGTGGTGTATTCCGCGAAGCGGCAACCCTAGCACAAAGTTTTGGCGATGCGCGCGTGTTCAACACTCCGATCCAAGAAGCCTTCATTATCGGCTCAACGGTAGGTATGGCGGTCACGGGTTTAAAACCCTTCGTTGAGGTCCAATTCGCAGACTACCTTTGGCCGGGAATGAACCAATTGTTCACCGAAGTCGCACGTTCCTACTACCTCAGCAACGGAAAGTGGGCCACCTCTGCCGTGATTCGTGTGCCGATCGGTGCCTACGGCTCAGGCGGACCGTTCCACAGCTCTTCCATTGAAAGTGTCGTCACGAACATTCGTGGAATCAAGATTGCCTACCCATCTACTGGTGCCGATCTCAAAGGCTTGATCAAAAGTGCGTACTACGACCCGAATCCAGTCGTTATTTTTGAGCACAAAGGCCTCTACTGGAGCAAAATTCCTGGAACCGAAGGCGCAAAAACTCCAGAACCAAGCGCTGACTATGTCATCCCGTTTGGAAAGGCACGCATGGCGCACTCCGCATCAAATGACGCGGTCGAGGGCGGTGAAAGCGCGCTGGTAGTGACCTACGGAATGGGCGTTTACTGGGCACAAGCGGCGGCCAAGCAGCTCGATGAAGAGATTAGCATTCTGGATTTACGTACCCTCGCACCTTGGGACCGCGAGCAGGTGATGGCAGCATCCAAAAGACACAGCCGTGTGCTCGTACTTACGGAAGAAAGCAGCAGCCCAAGTTTCGCACAAAGCGTACAGGGAGCCATTAGCGAGGAATGTTTCGAATCGCTGGATGCACCTGTAAAATTACTGGGTGCTGAGAACGTGCCTGCCATTCCTTTGAACAGCACTTTGGAGCAAACGATGCTGCCAAACGCCGAAAAAGTGACTGCGGCGCTGCGTGAACTATTGGACTATTAACCAAGGCTGAGGTTCCGAGAAAAATCGGTACTTTAGACGCTCAAAATTATAGCAAATGAACACAGTGTTTCTAGGGATCATGGGTCCTAACCAAATGATACTGATTCTTGTCGCGATATTGCTTCTTTTCGGAGGTCGCAAAATCCCTGAACTCATGCGTGGCCTAGGTCGTGGCGTGAAGGAATTCAAGGACGGCGTCTCGGAAGAAGGCGAAAATGCCGAAGGAGAAAAGAAAGAATAATCACCTAATTCGCATTGGGGTATGAGCAGCACTGCACAAGCGGTAGAGACATTTCTGTCCAAAATTGAGCACACTAAAGACCTGAACATCTTCTTGGAGGTATGGGCCGACGAGGCACGCGCCAAAGCGAAGGAAGTCGATGAGAAAATCGCAAACGGTACCGCGGGCAAACTCGCAGGCATGGTGATCGCGCTCAAAGACAACATCTGTTACAAGGACCACAAGGTCAGTGCAGCTTCCAAAATCCTCGAAGGTTTTGAGAGCCAATTTTCAGCGACAGCCGTCGAGCGTTTGCTTGCCGAGGACGCCGTATTTATCGGACGTACCAACTGTGATGAATTCGCCATGGGTTCCGGAAACGAGAACTCGGCATACGGACCCGTTAAAAATCCCCTCAACCCAGCAAAAGTTCCCGGTGGATCTTCTGGAGGTTCTGCCGCTGCCGTAGCCGCAGGACTCTGTCACGCAGCCCTAGGCTCTGACACAGGTGGTTCTATCCGCCAACCCGCAGCTTTTACAGGAACTATAGGATTCAAACCCACTTACGGCCGCGTATCGCGCCACGGTTTGATCGCATACGCCAGCAGTTTTGACCAGATCGGACCGTTTACCACAAACGTTGCTGACGCTGCAAAAATCATGGAAGTCATCTCTGGCCCCGACCAGTACGATGCAACTGCTCTGCAAAACCCACTTCCTGCTGCCGTTAAAAAAGCACCTAAAAAAGTCGCCTACCTAAAGACGGCTGTCGATCATCCAAAAGTCGACGAGCACGCACGAAAAGCCTTTCAGGCACAGTGTGAATTGCTCGAAAATGCAGGCGTTCAGGTCGAACCGGTAGAGTTTGATCTACTGGACGTCCTAGTTCCTGTCTACTACATCATTACTACCGCTGAAGCGAGCTCGAATCTTGCACGCTTTGACGGTGTTCACGCAGGTTTCCGCCACGAGGAAGGCACTGACCTAGAAAGCATCTACAAGCTGAGTCGCAGCGAAGGATTTGGTACAGAAGTGCAGCGCAGAATCATGCTCGGCACCTTTGTTCTTAGCTCTGGATACTACGACGCCTATTATGGTAAGGCGCAAAGCGTTCGCCGCATGGTAAAAGAATGGACCGACCGCACCTTAGCAGAGTACGATGCTCTTTTGTGTCTGACCACTCCCGCTACGGCATTCGATATCGGCCGTGAAGTAGCAGATCCGACAGTGAACTACCTGGAAGACATCTTCACTGTGCAAGCGAATATCGCAGGTAATCCAGCAGTAAGCGTTCCGATGGGTGTTCACCCGAACGGCATGCCGATGGGACTTCATGTGATGGGCGCCTTTGGTGCGGATCTAGATGTTCTAGAGATGGCACGCTGGATACAAACCCACTAAGCATTGTTTTTATGACGAAGACTATCGCAGTCCTGCTGGCATTAACCTCCCTGTTCACCGTTAGTGGTCAATCCAGCGATAGCCTTTCTACTTTAGTAACAGCGTCTGACAGTACACTACTGTTGGAGGCAAAACCACAGAGCGACCTCGATTCTACCAGTTTATGGGCACTGGACCAGCGCCTTGCTGCTTTCGACTCACTGCACCTGATGTCCGCATCCGCTACCTACCGCGTAGTAGACACTCTACATCCGCTGGCGCTTACCGACAGCATATTCGACCACTACATGCGTGATCTCGATGCGCGTACACCGTTCGAAATGGCGTACAATCCTGTGGTTAAACGCTACCTCGAGCGCTATTTAAAATACGGCACGAAGCGTTTAAGTCGTATGATGGCCCACGGAGAGTATTACTTTCCGATGTTTGAAGAACATTTGGACAAATACAACATGCCGCTTGAGCTGAAGTACCTCGCTATTGTGGAGAGCGCACTGAACCCTAAGGCACGTTCCTATGTAGGAGCCACTGGGCTTTGGCAGTTCATGTACAGTACCGGAAAAATGTACGATCTGAAGGTCAACAGCTATGTGGACGATCGCAACGATCCACTCAAAAGCACTGAAGCAGCTTGCCAGTACATGTTGAAAATGTACGACGTGTTTGAAGACTGGAATTTAGTTCTTGCTGCCTACAACAGCGGACCTGGTAACGTACGCAAAGCCATTCGAAGAAGCGGCGGGAAGCGCTCCTACTGGGAGATACGTCCTTTTTTACCGCGCGAAACCTCCGCATATGTTCCGCTGTTTATCGCGGCCACCTATGCGATGGAATACGGTCATTTGTACGGCGTAGGACCGGCGGAAATACCCGCCTATTACGAGGCAACTGATACTGTACGGATCACCGAACAACTTCACTTTCAACAGCTCGAACAGCAGCTCGGCGTGTCCACAAATACGTTGGAATTTTTGAACCCGCAGTACCGGTATAAAATCGTTCCAGTGGTCAGCGGACAGGATTATTACATCACCTTACCGAAGGCGGACGCAGAAACATTCCGTACCACTCGCGACAGCGTATACAGCATCGCAGCAGCCTATTTTCAGGAGCGCGAAAGCAGTATGCCGGACTTTACGCAAATGAATGAGCGTACGGTGCACCGCGTAAAAAATGGCGAAACACTCGGGCACATCGCCGGGAAGTACGGCGTGGGCGTCAGCGAAGTGAAACGCTGGAATGGACTGAAAAGCGACATGATTCGCGTGGGGCAGCGTATCGTCGTTTACCCAAAAAGACTCTAACAAAAACGAGTGGAAATTGGCGCACTTTTTGTCTTATACAGTATACATCAAACCCATTTTCCCATGACGACCTCACTACTCAGATTCACAGCACTCAGTTTAGCCATAGTCTTTGCCACTTCATGTAGCACAAAGAATGCAGATGGCACCGAGAAGAAGTCACAGCGCATTTTGGTTCCTTCGAATGGAACGCACAGTGAGTTGTTGCTTGTGATGCCAGATCATTTATGGCAAGGCGAAGCTGGGGAAGCGTTCCGTGAACTGTACCTCGCCGATCAAGAGGGGTTGCCGCAGTCGGAAGCCTATTTCGATGTCAACCGCGTAGAGCCTAAGGACATGAACAAGATGTTGAGGCATACAAAAAGCATCATGTGGGTAGAACCTAGCGACACCTCCTTTGTGAAGATGCAGAAGGATCTTTGGGCACGTCCTCAACGCATCGTTCGTATCACCGCGCCTTCGAGTAAGGCGATCACAGAAAGCATTCGAGCAAGCGCAAAACAAATCATCAGTGCGTTTAAGAAGCACGACATGGGGGTTATCCAAAGCAGACTGAAGAAATCGTCTTATGCCTACACGCATGAAAACATGAAGAAGATGGGCATCAAGAGCATGCTTATGCACAAGGGTTTTGACCCTACTCTAGATAAGGAGGGCTTAAAAATCTTCGCGACCAAAACGGTTCGTACAGTTCAGTATGTGCTGGTAAGTGAACGTCCGATGACCGAGGGTTTGGTTAGTGTAGATGACGTGATTACACACCGTGATAGTTTAGGAAAACACTATTTCGAAGGGACCTATGAAGGTTCGTACATGACTACGGAAACGATCATTCCGCCGACCATTTCGAATACGGAAATTAGCGGCATGTTTGCCTTGGAAACACGCGGCTTATGGCGCATGGAAGGCGACTTTATGGGCGGTCCTTTCTTGTCTTACACGATTTATGACGAGAAGAACGATCGCATTCTGACCATTGAGAGTTTGCTGTACGGACCTACGGCTCAAAAACGCAACGTCGTGCTCGAGATGGAGGCGATGATGCGTTCGATAAAGTTGTAAAAGTGGCGCTTTAGGGAATTGGTCAAAAGTGCGTATTGGTGTACCTTGGGGGAGCAAACCCAAGAAGCATGTTACAAACCAATCACCAAAACGGGGTGTTCTATATCACCTTTGATCGCCCGGATAAATTCAACAGTTTTAATAGAGATCTCGCCCTCGGCGTTCAAGCGGCTTTGAAGGAAGCTGCAGATACCGCGGAAGTTCGCGCCGTGGTGATTACCGGAAACGGAAAAGCCTTTTGTGCGGGTCAAGATTTGGCGGAAGCTACCGATCCGAACGGGCCGGAGCTGAGCACGATTGTCAGCGACCACTATAATCCTATCATTACTGCCATCCGCAAGTTGCCGAAGCCGGTGATTGCTGCCGTTAATGGCGTTGCTGCTGGCGCAGGTGCGAATATCGCGCTGGCCTGTGATATTGTGGTGGCTCATGAAAAGGCAAGTTTCATTCAAGCGTTTAGCAAGATCGGTTTGATCCCGGACAGTGGCGGTACATTTACCTTGCCACGTTTGGTCGGGTTCCAGCGTGCGAGTGCGCTAATGATGACCGGAGATAAGGTTCCTGCGGCGCAAGCCTTGCAGATGGGCATGATTTACCAAGTGTTTTCTGAAGACACCTATTCTGCTGAAGTTACCGCTCTAGCGGAGCGTATGGCGCAGATGCCGACGAAGGGTCTTGCGTTGACGAAATCGGCGTTGAATAAGGCCTATGTGAATGATTTGAGATCGCAGTTAGATTTGGAGGAATCACTCCAGACGCGTGCAGGACAAACCGAAGATTTTAATGAAGGCGTGCAAGCATTTTTAGAGAAGCGTGCGCCAATTTTTAAAGGCAAATAACATGAAAGTAGCCGTATTAGGAGCAGGTGCCATGGGCACGGGCATAGGTCAGATCGCAGCGCAACAGGGGTGCGAAGTCGTATATTTCGACAGTTTCCCGGGCGCCACCGACCGCAGCCGTAGTTCCATCGAAAAAGTCTTCGCTCGAGGGGTTGAAAAGGGCCGTATGAGCGCTGAGCAGCGCGCTGAAACCCTAGGCAGAATGCAGTGGAGTGCTACGATCGACGCTGTGAAAGGAGCTGATCTAGTGATAGAAGCTGTCATCGAAAATTTGGAGGTAAAAAAAGCTTTGTTTGCCGAAGTAGAGCCCCTGATTTCGGAAGAAGCATGGTTGTGTACGAACACCTCGAGCCTGAGTATTGCAGCACTGAGCGCAGATTTAAAGCACCCGCAGCGTTTCGGCGGATTGCACTTTTTTAATCCGGCACCGTTGATGCCGCTCGTGGAGATTGTTCCAGGGGTGAAAACCGGCGAAGAATTCAGCGAAACCATGGAAGCGCTCATGACTGCTTGGGGTAAAGTCCCTGTAGTTGCGAAGGATACACCAGGTTTCATCGTAAATAAAGTAGCGCGTCCGTTCTACAGCGAAGCCATCAAACTCTACGAAGAGGGTGTGGCGAGCATTGCAGAGATCGACGCTGCAGTGAAGAGCATCGGTTTCCGCATGGGGCCGTTCGAGCTTACAGATTTGATCGGTCATGACGTGAATTACACGGTTACCGAAACCGTCTGGGGCCAATTTTTCTATGACCCACGCTTCCGTCCATCCATCACCCAAAAGCGCCTCAAAGAAGCGGGGCTCTTGGGCCGCAAAACCGGTCGCGGATTTTACAACTATGCCTCCGGAAAAGATGCCGCACTTGTCGCACAAGAAGAGGCAGAGATCGATCCGATGCTGAGCGAAAAAATAGTCGAACGCATCTTGTGTTTGATCATCAACGAAGCGCTCGACGCGGTATGGCAAGGCATCGCTGCTCCAGAAAATGTCGACCTCGCAATGACCAAAGGTGTCAACTATCCGAAAGGCCCGATCCAGTGGGGCCGTGAGATGGGTTGGGACCAAGTTCTGGACGTCCTCAAAAGGTGCCACAAGCACTACGGCGACGACCGCTACCGCCCGTGTCCATTATTGCGTCATTTGAATACAGGCAGTGCGGAATTGGGCGAGGGTCAACTCACCGATAACTTTATGGTCTAACCACTGATGAGCACACCTTCTGCATCCTTGCTTCAGCGCGCTTATGCGCAAGACGCTTCCATTTACCAGGAAACTCCTGCAGAAGTCGCTTTTCCGGAGCGTGCAGAAGACATCATCGCCCTGGTGCAGCGCGGTCAACCGCTCATTCCAAGGGCTGCCGGCACTTCGCTCGCAGGCCAAGTTGTGGGCGACGGCATCGTCCTAGACACCGGCCGTCACATGAATGCCATTGTTCAGGTCCATACAGAAGAGCGCTGGGCCGAAGTACAGCCGGGAGTTGTGCGCGATGAACTCAACCATCATGTCAAAGAACACGGACTGTTTTTCGGTCCGAACACCTCTACTTCAAATCGTTGCATGCTGGGCGGCATGGTCGGGAACAACAGTTCTGGCTCTACCTCGATCAGCTACGGTACGACGCGGGAAAAATTACTGGGGCTCGAATTTGTGACCGCCGATGGCGTGTTGCGTGCACTGGGCGAGATTGAATCGGACGGGATCCGTGAACTCCCCGCTGGGATTGAAGACTGGACCAAAGACTGGCAGAGCGCTTGGACCGCGGGACAGCTTCAGCAGTATTTTCCCGACAAGAGCATACACCGCCGCAATACCGGCTATGCAATCGATCTGATCGCCGAAGATCCATCGGCCTTGCTTGCCGTACTGTGCGGCTCGGAAGGAACGCTGGGCATCACCACCAAAATACGCGTTGCATTAGATCCGCTGCCTCCGAAGTATGTGGCTGTAGCGGCGCTTCATTTCCACAGTATGGATGAGGCGATGGGTGCTACCCCAGAGCTGATGAAACAGCAGCCGTATCAGTTAGAGCTGATGGACCGCATCATTTTAGAATGTACCCGCGAAAGCAAAGAATACGCAGCCTATCGCAGCTTTGTGGAAGGGGATCCTGCAGCGATCTTACTGGTAGAAGTGCGTGGGGAAAGCGAAGAGGAATTGGCGAGGAAACTTCAAGAACTGACCTGCGCGCAAAGCTATGCGCGTGCTGAACTCTTTGGGGAGGACAGTGATGCCGTGTGGAAACTTCGGGCTGCAGGATTGGGACTACTTTCGAACGTGCCGGGCGATGCGAAACCGGTTGCTTGTATCGAGGATACGGCCGTTCGCGTGGAGGTTTTGCAAGAGTACATTCGCGAGTTTGATGCACTGATGCAGGGCTTTGGACAGCAAAGTGTGTATTATGCCCATGCAGGCGCCGGGGAATTGCACTTGCGGCCCATTTTGAATTTAAAAACCAGTGAAGGCGTGCGACTGCTGTACGAGATCAGTAAAGCGAGTGCGGAACTGGTAAAGAAATACGGAGGATCCCTCTCTGGAGAACATGGCGATGGCCGTGTAAGAGCCGCCTTTATCAAAGATTTTTACGGTCCCGAAGTGTATCCTTGGATGGAAAGCTTCAAGAAGGCTTGGGATCCGAAGAACCTACTAAACCCAGGAAAGATTGTGGGTGCGAAGCCCATGAATACCGATCTGAGGTACGTTACTGACGCGCCTGAGCCGGAGCTGGAAGTACGCCAGGACTTTTCAAGCGATGGTGGGTTTCTTCGAGCGGTGGAAAAGTGCAACGGCTCTGGGGATTGTCGCAGGCTTCCTTTTACCGGAACGCTGATGTGCCCGTCTTACATGGCCTCAAGGGACGAGTGGGACAGTACACGTGGGCGTGCGAATGTGCTCCGGAGTGTGCTTACGGAGCAGAGTACTGCGGGATTTGCAGCACCGGAATTGGCCGAAGCGATGCAGCATTGTGTCGGCTGTAAGGGCTGCAGCAAGGAATGTCCATCCGGAGTGGATATGGCCGCGATGAAGGTGGAATGGTTGTACCAGAACAAGTCTAAAAGAACATTGGGCGACCGTGCGGTGGCCTCTTTCGATAAAAGTGTCCAATTTCTTTGGGCACGCCGCATCATCAACCCGCTGCTCAAGGCCGGGTGGATGAAAAAACTGCTGGGGATTGCGCCTGAGCGTGAGCTGCCAAAATTGGCATCAGGAAGGTGGATGCGTTACTATTCAAAGTACTATACGCCGGAGCGAGCGGCCGGTGCAACGCAGAAAGTACTGCTGTGGGTGGATGAATTTACGGCGAGCAGCGAACCAGAATTGGCCGGGAAAGCGCTCGATATCTTGGAACATCTTGGCTACACTTGTGCGATCGTCTACAGCCCCTCAGGCCGTGCTGAGATCAGTGGCGGCTTTCTCGATGAAGCGACAAACACCGCTATAAAAAGCATTTCAGCGCTTCGCAGTGCACTTGAGGTTATGGGGGATGACACTTCGATTATCGGCCTCGAACCTAGCGCGGTGCTGTCGGTAAAAGACGACTACCCTCGTCTGATTACAGGAGATGTAAAAAATTGGCTCGAAGCCCGCCTGAGTAGCTTTAGCACCTTCGATAAATTCCTGGCCACGCATGTACAAACCCACGGAGCCTCGAGAGTCTTCGAACGCTACGAAGGGGAGGTTTTACTTCACGTGCACTGCCATCAGAAGAGTCTTGAAAGTGCTGGAGATACGGCATATGCAATCCAAGGATTACTGGGCGCAAAAGTCGAACGCATCAAGAGCAGTTGTTGTGGTATGGCAGGTGCCTATGGGATGAAAGCGGAGAACCAAGAGATGAGTCGTAAAATGGCAGGACTTACCATTCTACCTGCGATTGAAGCATTTCAAGGCGAATACCTCGTGGCTACCGGAACTTCGTGCAGGCACCAGATTAAAGATCTTGCGGGAGAGGATGCGGCACACCTTGCCGATCTGCTTTGGCCGTTTTTACAGCGGGACGCTTAACTTACTCTTTGAGCTGCGCAGCTTCAAACTTTATACCGATGTCTTGAATACCGCTCAGCACGGTGTCGCGCATGCCTTGCTGTATACGCAAGGTGTAGCGTTCGTCGTCGCGAAAGCGTACCGCGCCTTTTCCGATGGGAATGTCCAGGGTTTTGAGTGTCGACATACCGTCACCGTTCCAGCGCCCTAAATCGTCTGCGAGGGCAATGTTGACCGTATCGGCATACTCCACCCCTTCCGTACTTTCGATGGTACGGAAGAGGTAAAGATTGTTGTACGGATAGTCCACTAGATGGCGGATGTACATGCTCATAAATACGGGTTTCTCCACGTCTTTCGGCTCCCAGACCACCACTACTGCGGAGTCCATGTGCCACGTTTCATCGCTAAAGCTGGTCCACTCGTCCAACACCACTTCAGGCCCACAGGCGCTGAGAAGCAGTGAGGTAAGCAGAACTGAAACTGTCGAAATCCACCCGAATCTCATTATGCGTCCTTCTTTTTGTTCTGAGGTCTACGGCCGCCACCACGGTTGCGGTTTCTTCCACCGCGGTTGTTGTTACGACGGTTCTTCGGCTGGTCAAAGCGTGTGATGCTTTCTTCGGCGTTCCCACCAACGAAATCTGCAACTTCAAATTCTGCCTTCACTTTCGGCGCCTCTTCGTAGGCGTATTCACCGAGATCGTCTGGCAACTCGCCTTTGTCGTTCGCTTCGATGATTTCCAACACCTGATCGAGTTTCAGCGGAATCCAGTTGGCCATATCACCGTCCACTGCATACCACAGCATCTCTTTGAAGATGTCCATTTTCTGGAAGGTTGCCGTGCCTTTGGCAAGGCGCAATTTCTTATTCGGAGAAGGGAATCGCTTCACAGCCTCCATGTAGGAGTCGAGCTCATAGTTCAGACAACACTTTAGCTTACCACATTGCCCGGCCAATTTCTGAGGGTTCAAGCTCAGCTGCTGGTAGCGTGCGGCGGCCGTGTTAACACTTCTAAAATCGCTCAACCAAGTCGAACAACAGAGCTCACGACCACAAGATCCGATACCTCCTAGTCGCTGCGCTTCCTGACGCGCACCGATCTGGCGCATCTCGATGCGTACCCCGAAGAGTTGTGCGAGCTCACGAATTAATTGTCTAAAATCTACACGCTCTTCAGCCGTGTAGAAGAAGGTCGCTTTAGTCCCATCGCCTTGAAACTCCACATCGGAAATTTTCATGCGTAGCGTTAAACGGTCCGCCACCTCGCGGCTGCGCATCATCGTTTGTTGCTCCCTATTTCTCGCTTCTGCCCACACCTCAAGGTCTTTTTCAGACGCCTTGCGATAGACTTTTGCTGGGTTCTCCTCCTTTTCGAATTTGAACTTTTTCTTATTCATCTGGAGCCTTACCAGCTCCCCAACGATGGAGACGTTTCCTATATCATGTCCGGAGTGTGCCTCGACGGCCACTGCATCACCGACCTGAAGGGTTAGTGCGTTCGCATTGAGAAAGAACTCTTTGCGTCCATTTTTAAAACGAACCTCAACCCAATCGAATGGTTTTTCTGTTGAGGGTAATTCCATATTTGAAAGCCAATCAAAAACTGGCAACTTATTGCATCCTCCAGTTCCACATGATCCGTTGCTTTTGCAACCTTTTGGAACTCCACCACCACTGCTACAATTACTGCATCCCATGGTCGTTATTATTTTGCATTACAAACCCGTGCCTCGGTGGTACGGATTAAGGTACTAAGGTCGTAAATTGAAGCCATGTTTAGACAGCTCCGCAAATTTTTTATCTACGGACTCTGGGTCGTCCTCACGGCCGCAGCGCCTCGCGCTGTTTTTGCCCAAGATTCGAATGCTTCTTCCCTAGCAACCAGCGGGTTCAATTCCTGGATCGACCACCTCCCTTACAATACTTTCCCCCTGGTCGAACCCCTCGATCCCTACGTGTTTTGCGCCTCTGAAAACAACCTTTTGGTGATCGACGCGAGCTCGCAAGAATACACGCGATATTCACGGATCAACGGACTCTCTGGGTCCAATATCACGGCATTGCGCGCAGATCCTGCCTCCCAAACGGTGTGGATCGGCTATGCCAGCGGACGGATCGACGTGTGGCAAAACGGTACGTTCCGCCCGATCGTGGCGATCGAAGAAACGCCTTCGTATTCTGGCCTCAAACAGGTCAATGACTTTGCTTTTTACAACGATCGCGCCTATGCCGCCACAGATTTTGGCCTGGTAGAATTCGAAATAGATACGCGACTGGCCCAGCGCACCTTGCTGCTTGGCGACAACTTCACTCCCATTGTGATAGAGAGCTTTGATGTCAGCGATAACGGGCAGGTTTGTGCCTATTCCCCGAACCGAGATGACGTGCTGTTGATGGGCGATTTAAACGAAAATTTACCGTCGTGGACTGGCGTGGCCTATAACGTTCTACTTGGACTGTTCGGCCCGCAACACATTCGCTGGTTTGAAGTGGATGAGCGCTTTGTGCTGGCTGCGGAAGACATGAGTTCGGGAACGCTTATGTTGGGCGTAGAGCTGGACGGGTCGGGCGTGTGGCAAACAGCAGCATACAACGGCCCCTATTCCAGTACCAATTTCGGTAACCAAGGCATCCGGGACATTTCGGTGGTCGGAAATTGGCTTTTGGTAACGCGCGATTTCAATGTGCTCGCAAAAAAATTGGACCAGAAAGACACCCCGACCGACTCGCTGAACATCTCGAGCGTACTGTTCCAACCGGGTGTACTTCAACCCCTTTCGGCCACCTTCATCGCGGGCGAAAACTCGATTTATATCGGCAACTACCAAACGGGTGTGATCCGCGTAAAAAACGGCAACAGCGTTCAGCGTATTCTGCCGAGCAGCCCTTATAGCAACAAGGCCTACCAGCTCGTTCCCTTCGGAAAAGGACGAAACAATGATCCAAACGGCACTTCGAGCAACCCGTATGCAGCACCCTACCGCGGCAACTTCGGGGGCGTCATTCAGCTGCCCGGTGCACTAACGGACCTATGGACCAAAGCATTTTCGAGCGACGGTACTGGCCTGTACAGCGCGCAAGACTGGACCCATTATTCCAAACCACTGCTCTACGGCTTGACCGATTTTATCAGTGCAGCACACCAATACACCGAAACGGGCGAACGCGTGTACCTCAGCAGCTGGGGCGGAGGCATTATAGAACTCACCGACGGCGATACTACGGCGCTCTTTAATACAACGAGCACTAGCGGCGTGCTGGATGGTGTGAGCGGCAATGCGAACGATCTACGTACGGGCGGCATCGCGATCGACGACGAAGGAAATTTGTGGGGTGTGCAGAGTTTGGTGTCCGAGCCGCTGTTTAAGAAGGACGTGGATGGGAATTGGTCCAGGTACAGCCTCTCGCCAGGAGCGGATGCTGTGGCACTGAAAGACATCGCGATCCGCGAGGGCATGATTTTCATCCAAAGCCGAACGAATGGGCTTTACGGCTATTTTGAAAAAGACGGCGCGGCCCTGCGCAGACAGGTCACCTCGGGCGTAGGCTCTGGAGATCTGCCTTCAGACAAGGTGCTGTGCATGACCTTCGATGCGGACGGCGAACTGTGGATCGGGACAGATGAAGGTCTTGTGGTGCTCTACAGTCCAAGAAATGTGTTCGACGGGACCGGAAATAGCGATGTGCGACCTATTCTATTCGAAGAAGACGGCGTCGTACAGAAATTGCTCGGGGAAACTCCGATCACGACCATTTTTGTAGACGGAGGAAACCGTAAATGGATCGGTACGCGCGGCGCTGGCGTATTTTTAGTCAGTCCTGACGGCTTGCAAACCCTACACCAATTCACCGCATCCAACAGTCCTCTACTCTCCAATAGCATTCTAGACATCGCCGTAGATCCTACCTCTGGCGAAGTGCTCATCGCTACGGACCAGGGATTGATCGGTTACCGCGGCGAGGCGACTCCGGGGTACAGCGGCACGGAACCGGAGCTTCATGTGTTCCCGAACCCTGTTCGGCCTGGCTACCAGGGTCCTGTGTTCGTTCAAGGGACGAGTGAAAATGCACGCATCAAGGTTACCGATGTGACGGGAGCCTTAGTGTATGAAACCGTTGCGGCGGGTGGAAGTGCGCAGTGGGACGGCACATTTATCGACGGGAGCAAAGTGCCTTCTGGGGTGTATTTGGTGTATGCGATGGATGAATTGGGCGAAATAACCGCACAAGGAAAAGTTCTTATCGTACGTTAACTAAGCGATTCGGTAATCATCTATTTTTGAATTATGGCTAAGACTTCTACAACACCCGAAAAGCGTCGCACGTATACCAAGCAGATCCTTTGGACCCTTGTGATTTTAACCGGTCCGGCATGGGGCCTCGGTTTGCTGCTGACGCTAACCTCGATGGGGGTGTTTGGAACGCTGCCTAGTGTGGAGCAGATTTCGAATCCGGAGACCAAGCTTGCGACGGAGATCATCACTGAAGATGGAGAGGTTTTGGGTACATTTTTCCGTGAAAACCGCACCCCGGCGAACTTCGACGAAATTTCACCTAATCTGATCAATGCGCTGGTTGCCACAGAAGACGAGCGCTTTTTTGAGCACAGCGGTATCGATGCAAGAGCCTTAGCACGTGCGATTTATGGTTTGGGGAGCAAAGGTGGTGGGTCGACCCTGACGCAGCAGCTTGCGAAAATGCAATTCAACGATCCTGCGCGAAACATCGTGCAGCGAATTGGCCAAAAACTAGGGGAATGGATCATCGCAGCCCAGCTCGAACGCTTGTACACCAAAGAGGAAATCATCGCCCTCTACTTGAACCAATTCGACTTCCTCTACCAAGCCGTCGGTATCAACTCCGCGGCCCGTGTCTACTTCAATAAAAAGCCCATCGACCTTCAGTTAGAAGAAGCCGCCGTCTTAGTGGCCATGGCGAAAAACCCATCGCTCTACAACCCACGCCGCTACCCGGAACGCTCCCTAACACGCCGCAACCAAGTCTTCGTACAGATGGTGAAAAACGGCATGCTCACCGAGACTCAAAAAGACAGCCTCCAGGCCCTGCCCCTTCAGCTCGAATTCCGTCCTCAAAGCCACACCGCAGGTCTCGCACCGTACTTCCGCGAATACCTCCGCGGCTACATGAAAGGCTGGATCAAGGACTACAAAAAGCAAACCGGCAACGACATCGACCTCTACACCGGTGGTTTGAAGATCTACACCACGATCAATGCTGAGATGCAGAACAATGCCGAAGAAGCGGTGACCGAGCACATGAGCAACTTGCAGCGCATCTTCAATATCGTCAAAGAAGACCGCAAATATGGACCCTTCTATTTCGACAACGATCCCGCAGGTAACGTACGTAAGATTCTAAATTCTGCCATGCGCCGCACCCAGCGCTACCGCGGTCTTAAGAAAAGTGGAGCGAGCAAAGACAGCATTAACGAGGTGTTCAACACGCCGATCCCGATGACGGTATTTACTTGGCAAGGAGATAAGGACACGCTCATGAGCCCGATGGACAGCATCCTATACTACAAGGGTCTGTACCAAGTAGGGATGATGTCCATGGAACCCCAAACCGGCCATGTCAAAGCCTGGGTCGGCGGGAACGACTACCAGTATTTTAAATACGATCACGTCAAACAAGGAAAACGCCAGGTCGGCTCCACATTTAAACCCTTCGTGTACGCTTCGGCCATCGTAGAAAAAAACTACAGCCCGTGCATGGAAGTGCCAAATGCAAAAATCTGTATCGAAAAGGGCGAATACGGTCTCATCGAAGACTGGTGCCCGTCCAATTCTGACGACGAATACGGCGGCACAAAATCCCTCAAACATGCCCTCGCGAACTCTATGAACACGGTCACCACCTTCCTGATGAAGCAGATCGGACCGCGCCCAGTGATCAACCTTGCGCGCAAGATGGGCATCACCGGAGACATTCCAGAAGTACCCTCGATCGCTCTAGGAACCGTCGACCTCAGCGTTTACGAGATGGTCGGCTCGTACACCACCTTTGCAAACAAGGGCCGCTACGTCGAGCCCATCATGATCACACGTATCGAGGACAAAAACGGCGTGGTCTTGGAAGAGTTCACCCCAGAAACCCGCCAAGTCATCGGTGAAAAAGACGCCTACGCTGTACTCAAGCTCCTGATGGGTGTTACAGAGGACGGAACCGGAGTTCGCTTGCGTCACAACTTGGGCAAAAATTTCTACCGCAACAAGGCGGTTACGGGCTACCCGTACGAATTCAAAAACGAAATCGCAGGGAAAACTGGGACCACACAGAACAACTCTGACGGTTGGTTCATGGGTGTTGTCCCGAACCTGATCACCGGTGTTTGGACCGGTTGTGAGGACCGCGCTGCACACTTCGGCGGTGGTTGGGGAACGTACTACGGACAAGGGGCCACAGCAGCCCTCCCGATCTGGGCGGTATACATGAAAAAAAACTACGCCAATCCCGAGCTTGGAATCTCCCAAGAACCTTTCGAAAGGCCTAAAGGAAAGCTCGACATTGACGTAGATTGTGAAGGCGTCAGCACCGGTGGCGGTACCGACGACTTTGATGAAGAGGAATTTTAGTCTTCTTTAGGTGCAAGCACTGTAGGCTCGTACTCTTCGGGAATGCCCATAGGGAAACGGCAATGCGCGCGAATACCTTCGAGAGGCAAATCTTCTAGGTACATCCCATAAGCGCGGCGTTCAGCGTACAGATTTAATCCGGACGTCACTATGGATAGTGGTACGGTCACTAATCCAAATGCCCCGTGAGGGAAGAAGAGCAATGGCGATGTGCTTGCCGACCAGCCCGTAGTAGTCACCTCAGGACGCAGGGCATGTAATTTATAATCGCCGTATTGGCGTGGTGAAAATAGCTCGATACGGCCTTCACTTCGCTCTACCAAGATAACTCCGGAGCTGTCTATATACAGCAACTCGCCAATCATCGTATTAAGAACATTCGAAGCTTTAGGATTCATGATTAAAGCGCCGCGCTGGCCGAGCAGTGCATTTTCGCTCCCTGCTCTAGGAACGTTCGACCAAGCAACATTTTGGGTAGAGGCACACCCCGCTAACAGCAGAAGAGCCGCGGAAAGAAAGAGGAATTTATTTTTCATGGCTGGTAAGGATTGGGGTTTGAATACGGGAAGCCCAAAATTTTGCTTCCATCTCGGCTTCGTACGCTTTGTAGACAGGCGCCTGGTCACGCAAGTACTTCCGCGGCTGCAACAACATAGTACGCAACGCACGCGGGTGACCTTCGTCGTTCCAAGCAGTACGACTCCACTCTAGGTAAAATCCTTTTGAAGCCAAGAAGATGTGTGACGGAGCTTCAAGCGGTTCAAAGTACAGTTCGCGGGCATCGCCTGGCATGCTGATCAGGTGTCGGGTATCATCGTGCATCAGCGCTACCTCTTCAGGTCGGTCCTGCTGATTGCTTACAATCCGAATGATGTGGTGTACTGTAGGAGTAACCTTTTCAGTGATCTCAACTATCTCCAGTGCATCTATTCTCCAAAGCCCTTGGGTCAGCTCAAGTTTCAAGTGACCGTCGCTTTCGCCGATCGGAAGCACCTGCGTGTTTGCAGCGATCGGTCCAGTTTCTTCGAAAGCACCTAGCAATTTTCCTTGGGCGTCTTGTATCTCGATCGATCCGAGGTATTGCATGATACCGCCTTCAAGCAACCAGTGTTTTTGAGCGTCACTGTGGTTCATGATGACCATACGACGTCCGTAATCGGCACCCATATGCTCCAAAGTCCCGTAGAACAAGAAGGTCGACATAAGCGTCTGACGGTACACGAGTTTAACCCCGTATTGCTTGCCTGGTCTCGCCTCAAACTTCACATCGAGGTGTGTTTTCGCAGCTAGATCTTTCTTATCGGCCCATTCGAACCACTCCAGCTCATCGCGCATACGAACCTCTTCTAAAGGCAGTCCGTCTTTTGCCACTGTGGCGGCTGGTCCTTGTAGAACGCGTAGGAATTCATCATCAACGGTGTGCACCACTTCACTCCCCGACACTTCAGGAACCGCAAAAAGCACCACTTCATTAATATTATGCGTTTCGAGCGCCTCGTTTTTCATCACAATACGTTCATCACCAGGGAGCATGATCTGTGGTAATGCGTCAATGTCTCTGTGTTCTAGCGTAGGTAAAATGGCATTTGTAAACCCTTCCGCATCGCTTTTAAACAAGTGGTCGGATTCGCTTTGGTAGAACGTAGGGCAAGAGCCGAAGCAGGTTTTTGGACTCGTCAAACAGATAATTCCAACACCCAGGTCTACGGCTGCCATCAGTATGGTTCCACCGAAAAAGGCGCGTTCATTCAATTTTAGATTTCGTGAGGTGCGCCACAGCTCAATACCATCGACATCCAGTTCAGAGAGTGCAAATTCTTTTGAGGCAGGTTTGCCTTGAGGCGATAATCGCTGCATATTCCCCGTGATCGTGCCTTCAGTAGTGATGCGCCAGTCTGGCGCAAAAATTACGGAAGCTCCATCGGCGTAGTAGCCTTGCAGCGTGATTTCGTGTTTAGGGTGAAGTACCCTTTCTGTGGCGGCGAGCTCAAGATCCGAATGGGTCTTTTTAGTGAGGTCGGCATGATTCCACGTCGTACATCCGGTAAGAGCGAGAATCAGACTTAAGTTTAGTAGTAAGTTTTTCATACTATAAAAATAGAAATGTGTAGCGATTTTCAAACCATTCACCTTGAATTTGCAACATATACGTACGTACAAACGGACTTAGTGGGGATACAGAGCGCATAATTTCAAATTATGAGATTTTTTGACTCAGTATCTCTATTTGTGTTATGAGCTTTTGTACTTAAATTTGGCGGAACCAAATCTTAACACCTGAACCTATGCGCATCCCTTGGAAAATTCGATTCATGCTGGGCCAATTGAATTGGTCCACATATCGTAAAGCTAGTCAAATTCTTCGTAAGCCTTCGCGCTACTATGGATCCCTCCTGGACCTGGCCTTTCGAAAAAATGTCCAACGACCTTGGCGATTCGTCTTTCGAGACGGCAATCAGATGAAGGTTTCCCACTTCATGTCGAGCTACATCTTCCGTGAAATTTTCATCGATAAATGCTACGACGAAGCGCTTGAAGCTTTGAGTATTGGAGCGCCGAGAATATTGGAAATCGGCGGTAATACGGGGTTTTTCACACTTCGAGCGAAGGCATTGATTCCGAATGCGCGCATCATCACTCTACACCTGAACGACAAGAACATCGGCGGGCACAGTACCGTAAAGAGCTTTGATAGTGGACGCGCGGAAACGGTTCCGATGATCAGCTTGGATCGACCTTTGAGGACCACCCGTATTTCGATCTAGTGAAACTCGACTGTGAAGGTGCCGAGTATGACATCCTGAAATCTATACAAGCCGAGCATGCAGCGAAGCTGTCGAAACTCGTGTTCGAAACCGATGGACCCGAAGCGAAGAAGAAGGCATTGTTTGACCACCTTGAATCGCTGGGTTACCAGATTCGCACCTCGTCTTCGTTGTATTTCGCTGAGCTGTAGGCTGCTCTAGAACATTTCCATGTCCATACCGCCACCTCCGGAGCCGCCACGTTCCATGCGGCGACGGCGACGTTGCACTTCCCCGAAGTTGTAGGAGAGGCCGAACTCTACGACGCGAGACATCCAGCGGAATTGGCCTTCGGAAGAGAAGTTGGTACCGGCTGTTTCATAGTTCCACCCCATGGTGTTGAAGATGTCGCGACAGTTGATTGAGAAGTTGAGTCGATTGTCGAGCAGACCTTGCTTGAAGCCACCACCTACGAAGTAGAACGGACGGCCTATTCCTTGTGCCATGATGCGACGGCTGCGGTAATTGGCCATGATTTGAAGGCTAGCGTCCTTCCATAATGGTGTGCTATACATGGAATTTAAACCGAATCCTTGGCCTTGGTTCACCCAGCCCTGGCCTTTGATATCGCCGGACACTTGCGTATAGAAGTAGTTCCCGCTTAGGGAGATGAAGGCGCCCTTGTCACCGAGCTTTCCACGGAAGTTGACGTCCAAACCGAGGTCTTCCCCACTGTTTAAATTTTGGAATGAAGTGAGGTTTACGCCGTTTGAGTCGACCTCGCTGTACCAAGTGATCAGGTTGTTGCGGTCGCGGAAATAGACGTTCGCACTGACCGTAGATCCCTTTTTCAAAATCTGCGTGTAGCCAAACTCATAGGCCCCGGTGAATGCCGGCAAGAGGTACGGGTTCCCAGAACGTAGGTTGTACGGGTCGCTGTAGTCGATGAATGGGTTCAATTGACGGCCTCCCGGACGTTGCACACGGCGGCTGTAACTGAGGTTGAGTTCTTTACCCCGCGCTATTTCGTAGGTAATAAAGGCGCTTGGGTAGACTTGGAAGTAGTTGTTGTAGAAGGTGCTGTCCTGCGTGACTTGCGTCGCAGTGATGTTCGCCTGTTCCGCACGAAGGCCGAGCTGGTAGCCCCATTTACCTTTTTTGAATCCGTAGTTTGCGTAGGCTGCATAGATGTCTTCCTCGTACAAGAATTCGTTCACTGATAATAGGTCCAAGGTTTCTACCCCGGTGACGATGTCGACGTCTGTTCGGTTGAATCCGTCGAGATCCGAGCGCGTGATGAGCTTCATCCCTGCTTCAAGCTTGCGGTCGTCTTCCCATTTTTTAGTGTAGTCCAAGATGCCGTTGAATTCCCACTGGTCGCCGAAGCTGTTTGTGTTGTATTCCATCGACGGCGCCTTGATTCCGCTGGTGAGCAAGGTGTCTTGGTTGAACCGCAGTACATCGTCGCGCGAGCCGTCCGTATAGCTGAAGCGAACGTTCAGCTCCTCGCCTTTTTTAGGCTTATAGTCGTAGATGAAGTCTGCACTGTTGTTGATACGTACCCCATCGCGGTCGCTGAGCTGCTGGATGGTGTAGTCGCCGAAGGGCGTAGTCCAGTCCGTGTTGTTTTCGCTGTAGCGCGGGCGCAATCCTTGATTCAAGGTGCCTTGTAGGGTGAAGGAGTGCTTTTTGTTCGGGTTCCAGTCGAAGCCCGTTTTGATGTTGTTCCCGTTGCGACCGCCGTAGCCGTCGACTTCTTGGTAGAAGGTGAGGGTGTCCGCGCCGAGATAGTTTTCACGGCGTGCCCAGCTGGTGCGTGGGTAGTCCCCGGAGCTGTGGCCAGCGTTGAAGAAAAAGTTGACGTTGTCTACTTTGTAGTTTAGGTTGAGTCCGGCGCGAACGCGGTTGGCTCCAGAGTACGATGCGTTTACTGAGCCGTTGAGACCTTGCAGGGCCGATTTTTTCAAGACGATATTGATCATTCCGGCGGTACCGTCTGGATCGTATTTCGCGCTCGGGTTGGTCATGACTTCAATCTTCTCGACACTGTTTCCCGGGAGGCTTTGCAGTAAGGCGGATAGGTCTTCGCCGGTGAAACGGGAAGGGCGGCCGTCGATCATGATGCGTACGGCTGAGGAGCCGCGAAGGGTTATGTTTCCTTCGAGGTCAAGCTCGACGGCGGGAATGTTTTCTAGGATGTCTGTGGCCGATCCTGTTTTGCTGAGGATGAGTTTAGACGGGTCGTAAACTTTGCGGTCGATCTCATTGGTCATGAATTCGCGCTCGGCGTTTACGACTACTTCTTCAAGCTCGACACCGGAGCTTTGGAGACCTACTTTCCCGAGGTCTTGTTCGATGCCGCCGCGGCCGAAGCGTATTTCTTGGGTCTTGGTTTTGTAGCCGACATAGGCAAATTCTACCGTGTTGGGGCCGAGGGAGATGCCTTCGATGTTGAATCGGCCTTTTTCGTTCGTCATGCCGCCGGTTACGAGCTCGTCACTCATCTTGTGGACCACTTTGATCGCAGCGTATGGAAGGGGCTCGCCAGATTCAGCGTCGACCAGGGTGCCGGTGAGGACACCTATTTTAGGAAGTTTGTTGGGGTCCATGTTTCCGCGTCCGCCGGGCTGCTGGCCGAATAGCGTGATGCTGAGGAATGTGAAAAGGACGGTAAAAAGGGTGTATGGGTTTGGTTTCATGCCTGTTAGATGCTTCTGTGTGCAAAGGTTTAACCCGGAGTCGGTGGGTTTGTGCGAAATTGGACACGAAAGTACAGGATGCTGGCCAATTTTAATGTTGGCAATCTGTGAAAAAGCTAACGCGTGGGGACGCCGTAACGATCGCGCACTTTGATGCGGCGAAGGACCAGGTGGATGAGCGCGAAATTTAGCAGGGCCGCCACTTCGAAAAACAGCACATGGAGGTAGGGAAATTCGGTGCTGCTGACGATCAGAGGGTTGTCGACGATCGGTGGGGTCATCAGGTACATGTAGTTTCCGCCGGTGAATAGGTTGACCATCAGGGCGATCAGGGCCATGATTTGGATGCGGCCGAAGCTGCGCAACCAAGCGTAAGGTTTAAGGGGCTGTTTGTTGACCAGGATGATGTAGATGCCGATGCCTACGATCGAGGCGTGGTTGAAGTAATAGTCTGTGACGTAGACAGGGTGAAGTCCGTGCGTGAACTCAGGAGTGAGTAGACTTTGAAGACCGCCCGCAAGGCCTGTGAAGGTGACGAGTTCGCCCATCCATTTTTTGCCAGTGAGCAGGTAACCCACCATGAGCAGGCGTGAAAATCCGCACATGTGGAATAAAAGACTCGTGCCCCAGCTTGCCTCGCCGCGTAGCATGGAGATGCCGGTCATGGCGAAATAGGAGGCGATAAGGAGGTAGGCCCAGGTTTTTTCGAATTGGCCGCGGGAGCGGATAGAGAGTTTTGGGGCGAACCAAAGCGGGAAAACGACCACGAAAAACGCGGAAAGCCAGCCGATCGTGTAGAGCGGGTCTGAGGAGTTGAGTGCGACGTGTAAGTCCATGAGCTGCGAGTGTTTTGCGAGTAAGGCAGGTCTTTGTGTGGGCTTGGGGACTGGTTTTGAGGGTGTAAAATAAAAAAAGACGGCCACATGGACCGTCTTCTTGTAAAAATCATTGCAACGCTGGGCGCTGTACCTAGGGATTTTAGTTGTTCCCGAGGATTAATGGAAGGCCACCTTCGCCACCGCCGATAACGATCACTTTCGTATTGTTACTTTCAGAAAGACGTACCGTTGCTTCGATACCCTTGTCTTGCAAGACCTTCTCCGTTAGAGACTGGCTCAAGATGCGGTTCGCTGCTGCTTTACCCTCTGCTTCGATACGCTGGCGCTCGGCTTCTTGCTGGGCACGTGAAATACGGAACTCGTATTCTAGTGAGCTCTGCTCCTGCTCTAGTTTACGCTCGATCGCTTGCTTTAGTTTTTCTGGTAGACCTACGTCACGGATCAGTACCGCGTCGAGCTCGATGTTCTTTTCACGGATGCGGTCCGCGGCAAGGTCAAAGATTTCAGTCTGGATGCTGTCGCGCTTCGAGCTGTAGAGCTCTTCTGGCAAATACTTACCGATCACCTCGCGGGTCGCAGAACGAATTTCTGGGATGACGATGCGCTCGTGGTAGTTTTCACCTACGTTGTTGTGCAAGTACCCGATTTTTTCTTCGATCGGACGGTAGCGGTACGAAAGCTCAGTGCGGATCGTTAGACCGTTTGCAGAGAGCACTTCCATAACGGAACGATCTTCTTGAATACGCGTGCTGTATACGAACATTTTGTTCCAAGGCGCGATGATTTTCAGCCCTTGGTCGAAGACTTTATCCTCCTTCAAACCTGCGAATAGATCGTATTGAACTCCGGCTTCACCGGCGTCAATTTTCACGAACAAACGCGATGAGAATACGACCAAAAATAGGAAGGCCGCGAAGGCTGGAATAAGCCATTTAGGAAATGATGGTTGCATGAATTATAGGGAGTTAGTTATGGTGTTAAAATAGCAAATTCCCTTCCAAATCTGGGGAACATGTCAGTTTGACCGATTTTTTCCGCTAAAAGATCACGCGGAGGACCTCGAGGCTCTTAAATGCGCCAAATCCGTCGAGATGGATGTTCATGTACCGGGTGAGGCCATCGAGCAAGTCGTTGCGGCCTTGCTTGGTGATGGTGAGTGGGGTGTAGAAATCCCATTGCAGGGCTTGCAGGAGGAATTCCGAGGTGGGCTGATCCAGGTACGGATGGAGCAAGGAAGGGTGAGAAAGGAATTGGCCGTCTTGGAGGTCGAAGAACGTGCCGGGGACTGCCTCCTCGATGTTTGGTGAGAAACCCAGGTAAAGCGTAAGTTTTGCCCAGACCGCGAGGTGAAACGACGGGGGGATTTGATCTAGTGTGTCTAGAGCGAGGCAGGCACTTCGGATGAAGTCGAATTTTTCTGCATTGCTTTGCTCTTCGCGGAGCACCTTACCGAAGAGTTCGGCTAGGAACAGGGCGATGGCGTTGCGCACGGGGTCGTATGGTATTTTCGTGTACGTCAGGTCCATCTTAGCTTCCTTTACGCGGTCCAGTTTGCCTTTACCGTTGTGGGTGTGAACAATCTCGACGAGGGACAGCGGGAGGAGCATCGAAGCGCGCATGGCGGCACTTTTGCTTTTTACGGAGTTGAGGAGGACGGATATGAGACCGAATTGGTCCGTGTACAGCCTGACAATACGGCTGTTATCGCCATATTTTACGGTCCCGAGAACGATTGCTCGACTGCTGTGGTAGTTTGCCATTCTGCGCGTAAAAATAGGGATTTTGGCCGGTGAGATGGTTGTAAAAAAGCCCGACACATCGCTGGATCGGGCTTTTTGGTGTTTGGCTTATTCCGCGCTTGGGAGTGCCTTGATTTTTAAGTTGCGGAACCACACGTTATCGCCGTGGTCTTGCAAGGCGAAACCGCCGGTTGCGTAGGTTCCATAGCCCAGAAATTCGTGGAATTTCGAAGCCGCTACGTCTGCTGTCCATTGCGCGTCGAACAAGTCGCGTTCTACGGTGATTACGCCGTTGAGCTTTTGGGTGAGGTGGCCGTCTTGTAGGATGATGTCGACTTGGTTCCATTCGCCCGCGAGCTTCACCGCAGTGGATGGACCCTCGTTGATGTCGTACAGATCCCCTGCTCTGTGTTTTTGGATCGAAGCGTCCGGGTGGCCTTCGGTGCTGTCCGTTCCGTTGTCGAGGACTTGCATCTCGAGGCCCGTCATCCATGGGTAGGCATAGGTTGCCGTGTCTTCGTGGATGAGGTAAATGATGCCCGAATTGCCTTGGTTGGCGACCTTCCACTCTGCTTTGAAGTGGAAATTTGTGAATTCACGTAGTGAGCCGTCGATGTCTTGGTAGACGATGTCTCCGCCGTCTTGTACTTGCCAATTTTCTTTGTTGCTCGCATCTAAATGAATCGCCTCATCGTCAATAATCCAAGCCGCACCGATCGCCGTGTCGCCGTACTTACGCCAATTGCCCAAGCACTGACCGTCAAACATCAGCTCCCATCCATCGATGATTTCTTCCTCCGTAATGTTGTTGTGAAGCTTTGTAGGTGCCTCCATTGTGGTGATTTCCTCCGATTCGCCGGTGGTGTCTTTCGGGGCGCTATTGCACGCAAATAAGGTGAGGGCGGAGAGTACTAGAGTTGCTGTTTTCATGCTGTTTGAGAGTGTTGTATGGAGTTAACGTTTTGTTTTTAATCGAGGCCTAACGCCTTTTTGTTCGCTGCGTGGTCGATGCCCGTCGCTGCAAAGTCGTCGAATGCTCGTGAGGCCACAGGGATGATCCAATCTGCGATGCGCTCGGCGCCTTCTTTGGCACCAGCGGCACTGTCCTTAAGGCAACATTCCCATTCGAGGACCGCCCAACCGTCGTAGTCGTATTGCGAAAGTTTGGCAAAGATTGCCGGGAAGTCGATGGTTCCGTCACCAACGCTGCGGAATCGGCCAGCGCGCTCAATCCAAGGAAGGTAGCCGCCATAAGCCCCCGTGCGAGCATTCGGTTTGAACTCAGCGTCTTTCACATGGAAGGCCTTGATGCGCTCGTGATACAGATCGATGTAGCCGAGGTAGTCCATTCCTTGCAACACGAGGTGGGACGGGTCGTAGAGCATGTTCGCTCGCTTGTGCCGGTTCACTTCGTCGAGGAAGCGCTCGAAGGTCGCGCCGTCGTGCAGGTCTTCGCCGGGGTGAATTTCATAGGCGAGGTCCACGCCGCATTCGTCGAAGTGGTTGAGGATGGGGGTCCAGCGCTTGCCGAGCTCCTTGAAGGCCTCCTCCACCAGACCTGCCGGGCGCTGTGGCCATGGGTAGAAGTAGGGCCATGCGAGGGCGCCGCTGAAGGTGGGGTGTGCGGTGAGGCCGAGGCGCTGAGTGGCGAGGGCTGCGAGTTTTACTTGGTGAATGGCCCATTCTTTACGAGCGGCCGGGTTGCCTTGCACCTCCTTCGGGGCGAAAGCGTCAAACTGTGCGTCGAAGGCCGGGTGTACTGCAACGAGCTGGCCTTGCAAATGTGTGCTCAGTTCGGTGATCGCGATGCCATGTTCCGCAGCGATGCCCTTGAGCTCGTCTGCCGCTGTTTGGCTGTTTGCGACTTGTTCTAGGTCGATGAATCGTTTGTCCCAAGTCGGGATTTGAATGCCCTTGTAGCCTAAGCTGGCTGCCCATTCACAAATGCTCGCCCAAGAGTTGAAGGGGGCGTGGTCGTCAGCGAATTGGGCAACGAAAATCGCGGGTCCTTTCATCGTTTTCATAGCTCTGTGTATTTTTCATTTCCAGCGCTGTTTGCGACAATCGCCTCAATAAATTTCATACCGCGAACGCCGTCCTCTATCCCTGGGTAGTCCAGCAATGCGTCCTGTGGCTTGTTTTGGTTTTTAGCGTGAATGTGCGCTGCGAAGTTTTTGTACAGATTGGCAAACGCTTCGAGGTACCCTTCCGGATGGCCCGGTGGTACGCGGTGGTTTGCCAAGCTGAAGTCCGAAGTGCCTGGGCCGCCAGTTCTGAGCTTTTGTACAGGTTGATCAAACGGCATCACCGTGAGGGTGTTGTTGTCCGATTGTTCCCAGCATAAACCGCCCTTTTCGCCGAAGACGCGGATTTTAAGGTTGTTTTCCTCACCGGCCGCAATCTGCGTCGCCATCAAAACGCCCGTTGCGTCGCTTTCTGTGGTAAACATCACTGCGCCGTCGTCGTCGAGGGCGCGGCCTTGTACGACAGTGTTGAGCTGCGCGCAGACGGATTTGATTTTTTCACCGCTGACATATTCAGCCAAGTTGAATGCGTGCGTTCCAATGTCGCCCATCGCGCCCACTTTCCCTGATTTCTTCGGGTCCGTTCGCCACGAAGCTTGCGTTTGGCCTTCGCCTTCTAAGAACGTGCTCAACCAGCCCTGCGGATATTCCACGTAGATTTTTCTGGTACGTCCTAAGGTGCCTTTTGCGATGAGTTGTTTGGCCTCTTTCACCATCGGATACCCAGTATAGGTGTGGGTTAAGCAAAATAATCCTTTTGCGTTTTCTACCGCTTTTGCGATGGCTTCTGCTTCCTCCATCGAGGTGCACAGCGGCTTGTCTAGTACGACGTTGAAGCCTGCTTCAAGTGCTGCGATGGTGGGGCCTGCGTGCACGTGGTTTGGCGTGGTGATCATGATGACTTCGACACGTTGGTCTTCGGGCAGTGCTTGTTCTTTTTCGATCAATTCCGCCCAGCTTCCATATGCTCTTTCCTTATCAATTCCCAATTCAGCCGCCGTCTCCAGACATTTCTCTCGCTTCGAGCTAAATGCTCCAGCAACTAGCTCATATCCATCATCTATCCTTGCCGCAATCCTATGCACCGCACCGATAAAACTCCCCGGTCCGCCGCCAATCATCGCCGCTCTCAATCTTCTATTCATTCTTTGTGAAATTTCTACCCCCAAAGTACTACAAAATGTCCAAGAGACACTTACAGCCTGCCCTGCCTTTTCATCAACGCCCAATTTTCCCAGTCCATCTTCGCCCCCCGTTCCATCTGGTCCGCATACCTCGCCGCCGAGTAGGCACCTTTCCCCTGTGCCGTCCGCAGTTTAAATGCCGCTGTCTTGCGAAAGTCCTGCGCCGACAGCCCAAATTTTGGCCGCACAAACACCACCACCTCGCACTCAATACATTGCGCCATCTTAGCCACAGTATCCAAACGCATCGCCCACCGCGCCTCTCGCTCCAGCATCCCTTCAATCGCCTGCCTACTCACCCCATAGCATCGCGCAAAATCATGCGGCGTCATCCCCAACGCCCCCATCAATTCCCTAAAATTCGCCAATGGCCAATACTCACGCCAAGTCGTATTTCTCGCCGCGTGGTATGAATCGTAATTCCTCGTCTTTCCGACCTGCCTGCGCTTCCGCTCCTCCCAATCCATTCTATATATCGGATGCACGATTGGCCGATCAAACGCCCGCTTATTCCACCCCTCACTCTCCAAGGCCTTCCTCAGGTTCCGCACTTCCTCTTCCGCCTTTGCCAATTCCATTTGCGTCCATTGCAATTTGCTGTGTAATTCGCTTTTTGTCCATTTTTCCATCCTTTTTCCTCCAACACTACGATTTTCGCCAACCCCGAGATTGCACATTCTCCTTAGCTAACTCACTGATTTACAAATACCATGTAAACTAACTGTCCAGATCCTGTCCATAACTAGCTGTGACTCATTAAACATTCTGACCCCAAACCACAACGCGGAGGTTGCGAACTGTTTTAGATTGATGTATTGAGGGGTTTTCTTGATCGAATCATTCTATCAAAATTGAGTTCGAAATTCCGCTTTCAATAATTTCCATTTACAGTTGGCAACCTCCAGGTTGCATTTTGAAATCACTCATGTCTTCTAATGCTTAGGCTGGGTGGTTTCGTATGCATTGTGCAGAACTATTAGATATCAAGTGTATAGGTTCCAAAGCGAAACATTGAGGTTGGGCTAATCTTGGCAATGTGCTTTTGCTGAGTGGAGACAGGTGGGATTTCGTAGGTCGTCTTCGGGTTGTTCAATGGTCATTTGGCAGCGCTAAAAAAGTGCAACTTGAAGGTTGGCGAAAATTGTAGTATCTGGAAAAGTTCGGTGGGCTTTTAGATAAAAGTGTATATTGTACACTTCTTTCGAAAACAAGCGCGGCCGCTATTTCACTACTTTTGAAACTGAACCAAGAGCTGCGATTGTGGCACGTTGGAAACGGAAGCAAATGCTGCGGTTGCGGCGCTGTGAAAACGGTGCTGAGCGCGGTATTTGTGGTGGACTTGAAGAGAGGGAAAGGGAAAGATTTTTTTTGAGATACAGAGATGATGGAGAATAGAAGAGCGCTGTTTGTGGCGAGTTGTGCGAGTTTGTTGGTGACGAGTCTGAGTTTTGGGATTCGTGCTGGGATATTGGGAGACCTGGGCGTGGAGTTTGGGTTGAGCACGGCGGAGTTGAGTCAGATTGCAGCGACGGCGTTTTGGGGTTTTCCCGTGGCGATGGTGCTGGGAGGTGCTATTGTGGATAAGGTTGGGATGAAGAATTTGATGCGATTGGCTTATGTTGGGCATTTTGCGGGGATTTTGCTGACAATTTTTGCGGGGGGATTTTGGTCGCTTTGGGGTTCGACGTTGTTGATTGGTCTGGCGAATGGTATGGTTGAGGCGGTTTGTAACCCGCTGGTGGCCAGTATTTATCCGGAAGAAAAGACGACGAAATTGAATCAATTTCATTTGTGGTTCCCGGGTGGGATTGTGATTGGGAGCTTGGTTGCGTTTGGTTTTGGGGAACTGGGACTGAATTGGCAACTGATGATGGCGGTGATGATTGTGCCGACGGTGTGGTATGCCGTGCAGATGGAACGGATGGATTTTCCGGTGACGGAGCGTGTGAAGAATGCAGTGAGCGATGGGGAGATGTACCGGGAGTTGCTGAATCCGCTGTTTATTTTGATTGGAATTGCGATGCTGGGGACGGCGACTTCGGAGTTGTTTATCAACCAATGGGTCGACGTTTTGCTGCGAAGTGTGAGTGATAATAGTATTTTGATATTGCTGATCACGGCGGGTGTGATGACTCTGGGAAGGGGATTTGCGGCGCCGGTGGTGAGTCGATTTTCCACGACGGGGATGCTGCTGTTTAGTGCAGTGTTTACGACGGTGGGATTGTTTATGATGTCGACGGTGGATGGATCGATGCTCTTTGTGAGTGCGGTAGTGTTTGGCGTGGGCGTGACGTATTTCTGGCCGACGATGCTGGGTTTTGTGGCGACATATTTGCCGAAGACTGGAGCGGTAGGATTGGCTGTGGTGGGTGCTGCGGGGATGTTCGCGGTGTCCATTTACACGCAGCTGATGGGCGGATATTACGACGGCTTGGTGGCCGATCTGAGCGAGGTTGAAGCGGGGCGTGCGGTGATTCGTACGACGCTGTATATACCGGTGGCGCTGATTGGCATTTTTGCGGGTTTGCATGTTTGGATGAAAAAGCAAGCAAAGTCGTAGGGCGCTGGGCGGCTCGTGTGGCGATGGAGGCGGTGGCTGTGAAAGGTGCCGGGTGAAATGCGCTGGGCGGGGGAAATTGAAATTGGACAACGTTAACTCTCAATAGAATAATGGCACAAGACAAAATGCACTATGACGCGATTGTGGTCGGCTCCGGAATCTCAGGAGGTATGGCTGCGAAAGAGCTCACGGAGAAGGGACTGAAGGTTCTGATGCTGGAGCGTGGGCGGAATATCGAGCACATTAAGGATTACACCACGACGAATATGGATCCGTGGGAATTTAAGCATCGTGGGAAACCGACGACGGCACAGAAGGATCGGAATCCGGTGTTGAGGAGGGATTACCCGTTGAATGAATTGAACCCGGATTTTTGGGTGGATGATACGGACAACCCGTACACGGAGAAAAAGCGCTTTGACTGGTATCGTGGGTATCATGTGGGGGGGCGTTCGCTGATGTGGGGTCGCCAGAGTTACCGCTGGAATCGTGAGGATTTTTTGGCGAATGAGAAAGAGGGTGTGGGAACGCCGTGGCCGATAGGTTATGACGATTTAGCGCCTTGGTACGAGAAGGTCGAGAAGTTTGTGGGGCTGAGTGGCTCGCACGAGGATATGGACGTGTTGCCGGATAGTGTGTATTTGCATGCGATGGAGCTGAATTGTGTGGAAGAGACCGCAGCAGCGAAGTTGCGCGAGCATTATAAAGAACAACGTAGGCTGATTATCGGTCGGACCTCAAATATTGCGGTGCCGCATAAAGGCAGAGCAGGATGTCAGTATAGAAACAAGTGCTGGCTGGGTTGTCCCTATGGCGGCTATATGAGTACGCAGAGTTCGACATTGCCGGCAGCTATGGCGACGGGGAATTTGACGTTGCGACCGCATAGCATCGTGAAGGAATTGATTTACGATAAGGATAAGAAGCGCGTGAAAGGCGTGGAAGTGCTGGATGCGGAGACTAATATGACGTATGAATTTACGGCGCCGATTGTGTTTTTGAATGCATCGACGTTGAATTCGACGTGGGTGCTGATGAACAGTGCGACGGATGTTTGGGACGGTGGATTGGGATCGAGCTCAGGGCAGCTGGGACACAATCTGATGGACCACCACTTTAGAGTGGGTGCTGGCGGTACTTGGGAAGGCGATCAGGACAAGTATTATTTTGGGGGTCGACCGACTGGATTTTACATCCCTCGTTTCAGAAACTGGGGCGATGACAAGCGTGATTATTTGCGTGGGTTCGGGTACCAGGGAAGCGCGAGCCGTGCGGATTGGAAACGCGGTGTTGCAGAGATGGGCCTCGGGGCCAATTTCAAAGACTCCATCTCCAAACCGGGTCCTTGGAACATCGGTATGACCGCATTCGGTGAGGTGTTGCCTTATCACGAAAATAAAATTGGTTTGGATCCGAATAAGACTGATAAATGGGGTCTTCCCGTGCTCCAGATCGATGCGGAAATCAAAGAAAATGAGATTAAAATGCGCGAAGACATGAAGAAAGATGCGATCGAGATGCTCGAGGTGGCTGGCTTCAAAGACGTGTATGGATATGACAGCGAATATGCCTTGGGAATGGGGATTCATGAGATGGGAACGGCCCGTATGGGAACTGATCCGTCGAACTCTGTGCTGAATGGCATGAACCAAGTTTGGGACGCGAAAAATGTATTTGTGACCGACGGTGCGGCGATGGCTTCGGCTTCGTGTGTGAATCCGTCGCTGACGTATATGGCGATGACGGCGCGCAGTGCTGATTTTGCCGTGAAAGAATTGAAAAAAGGGAACCTCTAAACCTCTTGTAGCTATGGAACAGAAATTATCAAGAAGACAGATGGTGCAGCGCATGGCGATGGCTATAGGCGGCACTTTGGTGGCTCCAACCGTATTGTTTGAAAGCTGCTCTTTTGACCCCGATACTTCGACCGCAGGCCCTGAGCGCTTGGCGGTGTTAGATGCGATTGCTGAGACGATCATTCCTCGAACGAAAACCGCTGGGGCGCGAGATGCGCAGATCGGCGCGTTTATCGATGTGATGATTCGCGATTGCTACTACCCGGATATGCAAGAAAAACTGAATGCAGGGATCCAAGAGATTGCTGTGGAAGGGAAAAAGGAATTGGGCACAGCGTTTGAAGAGGCGATCCAACGTGATCGTGAAGCTTTCCTAACGACCTATGACGAGGCGGCTTCGAAGGACGGCGGACATTTCTTTAGAACGATCAAGGAACTGACGATGCTGGGGTACTTCACCTCGGAGGAAGCAGCAACGGACGGTGTGGTGAACTACAATCCTGTACCGACGAAATACGACCCGTGTTTGACCATGGGCGAGAATGAAAAAGTGTTCTATTCGAACATTTAACGATAAACCATGGCCCGTGTGGGAGCCATAAAGGAAGGTTTTTGTGTCATCCCTCTCCTTTCAATCTCACTCGCTTACACTCGGAAAACCCTCTCAGCTGAACAGTTGTGGGGGTTTTCTTTTAGCGGGCAGCACGGCGCAAGGTGCCCGGGTTGAGATCGACCTGGAAACCGAGGTAAACGTTGCGCGGTGCGGACGGGAGGATGCCGGGACCTGGGTAGCCGAGGGCGCGGCGGGTGAAGTAGTGGGCGTTTAGGAGGTTGTTGACACCGAATTCTAGGGTCCAGAGCTCACGGCGGTAGCTGGCGCTGAAGTCTGCAACGGTGTAGCCGGGGATGGGTCCGAGGATGCCTTCACGGGGGTCGCCGGGGTAGGCAGCGAAGGAGTTTTCTACGTCGGTGAATTGGCTCGTGAGGGCCATCATTTGTAGGCTGGCGGACCAGCGCTTGTAGCTGCCCTGTGCCCCTATTTTTGCATTGAGCAGCGGGATGAATTCGACACGTTTGCCGACCACATTTGCCTCTTCTGAGCTCAAATACCTTGAATCCGTCACCGCAATGTTGCTGAATACGCTCGCCTTTGCCGGGCCTTCCAATGGCAACGCATAGGTCACGAAGCTCTCCAACCCGCACATCACTGCGGTACCAATGTTTTTGCGCACGCGCTGGGCTCTATTATTAAATACAATCCCAATTCTGTTCGCGTACAACATTCCAAACCCATTCACGTCGTAGGTCCATGCGCCTTTACTGCCGCGCACGCCGAGATCAAACGTACCACCGCGCTCATCACTGATGTCCGGCGAGATCACAAACGTCGGGCTCACGGTGCGGATGTCCGAGAAGGTCACACTGCGGTAGTTCTGACTCAGATTAGCGTACCATTCGCGGGCTTTTGACGGCTTGTAGCTCACCCCTACCCCAGCCAGCAAAAGGGATCTTGGAACATCGCGCTCGTCGGTGAACTGCTGGGTAAAAATCACATTGCCGGCATTGTCAAACCGCACATCCTGGTAGGTGCCTGAAGAGCCTGTACGGATGTGTTCCGCCCGCACTCCTGGGGTGATCGACCAGCGGGTGCCGCGGTAAAAAATATGCTCGGCGAACACTGCTAGGTTGCGGTTCGGAAAGGAAAAACTGCTTTGGGCGGGATAGTCTGGGAATAGGTCGTCCATGTGGCGAAAATCCGCATCGTCGCCGTTTGAACCTGCCCCTTGGCGCGAGGTATTGCGGGATTCGAAGGCTTTGGCACCGACTAACACAATGTTGCGCTGGTCGCCCGTGGTATATCTGTGGAGGAGTTTGGCCTCGAGGTTTGCATTGCAGAAGGTCCCTGAGATCAGGTCGCGCGGGTAGACGTAGCCGTCCTCCGGTTCGCGCTCATCGACCGCCGTGATGGGGTTTGTATTCAGCAGTCCGGGCACGCCACGGAACCCAAGGGACTGGCGCTCGGCGGCGAGAAAGGTCGTGGACAGCGAAAAGGTGGTTTGGTCCGAGATTTTGTGGTTCAGACGCAAGGAAAGCAGCTGCCAGTCCACCTGGAACCAATTCCGATCTCGGTTCGACTGCCACGGATTTTGCATGAACTGACTGTCGGTCAACCCACCCGGTTGCTGGGCGAGGTAGTTCAAAAACGTGTGCTCGAAGGCCAGCGTGGTGCGGTTCGTGGGCTTGTAGATCAGCGTGCTGTAGGTGTGGTGGGCCGTGAACGCGCTGTGCGGACGGAATCCTTGCGAGGAGCGGCGGTTGTAGTAGGCGTAGCCCGAGAGTTTGCCTCGGTTGAAGCTCGCCGAGGTGAAGTTTGTCCACAGGCCGAAGCTGCCGAGTGTGTTGCGTGACTGGAGGGCCCACGGGTCCTCTGTGGGTCCTTTCATTTTAAAGTTCAGCAGGCCGCCGAACTGGGTGCCGTATTGCAAGGAAGCGGCGCCGCGTACGACCATGATGCGCTCCACCCCTTCTGAGGTGGGTGTGTAATAGGATTCGGGGTAGCCGAGTGGGTCGGCACTGATCTCGTAGCCGTTTTGACGGACGTTGAAGTTCGAGCTTCGGTTTGGGTCGAGGCCGCGACCGCCGACAGAGAGCTGGAGTCCCGCGTCGTCGTTTTCATAGATGGTCAGGCCTGTGATGCCCGCGAGGAGCTGACGCGTGGTGTTTGCCCCCTTGTTCGCGACCAATTCATTCAAGCGGATCACCTCCGACTTTTTACCCGCAAAAATGGACGTGCCCTCCACCTGTTTCAGGGTGCCGCGGCTTTGGAAGATTTCTTCGACTAGGAGCACCTCGTCGAGCATTTCGTAGAGGGAATCCTGGGCGGATTGGGCGCCAGCGAGGAGGCTGAGGGCCGTGAAGAGTACCGTGAATAGTGGTTTAGAGCCCATGGATGGTGTCGTTAAAGGGCAAGAGCCAGTCGATGGTGTGGAGACCGCGCTGCGCCGTGGTGAGGTCAACGTCTGGGCGTACGAAAAGTTGCGAGGAGCGGCCGTTTAGTGCGACGTAGCTCTGGGCAAAGACTTGTACGTGGGGGCGGTTTTCGAGCTGTTCGAAGTGGTGCGAGAGGTGGTGTGCGTATTCGAGGATGAAGTCGGGCTGGAAGGCCATTTGCTTTTCTTGGAAGGGCGTGAGGAATTGGTGGTTTTGGACGGTCCAGCGCTCGCCGTTTGCCGGATCGACGCAGGTGAAGGTGGTGTAACCTTGTTTTTCCATAAGCATGACACGCCAGGAGAAGCGGAAACCTTGCTCGTGCCAGAAGAGTTCACCGGGGTAGATCAGGTAGCGCCATGGCAGCAGGAGCTGAAAGGCAAGGAAGAGGGCGACTAGGGTTTGGGCGAAGGCGGGAGTGGTGCGTGAGACAGGGGTGCGGTGGCGTTGGGGGAATTGGCCAAAGAGTGGGATGAGGAAGCGCTTGTGGGCGGACGCGGGGAAGAAAATGAGGGCGGCGGCGACCATGATGAATGGGAACATGCCGATCGGAAAGAGGACGCGCGTGAGGATGTGGAAGACGATCACGACGAGGAATGCGACCGGGCGGGTGCGGCGGAAACAGAGGAAAAATGGGATGGTCAGGTCGTAGAGTGCCCCTGCCCAGGAAAAGGCGTAATGGGCCCAATTTTGTTCTAAAAACCTCCCAATTATGGGCAAATTCGTACATCCAGGGAGCCATAACGCGAGGGGTTGGGCGCGAAAAAGCCAATCGGTATTTAGTTTAGCTAAACCCGCGTAGAAATACACCATACCCACGAAGAGCATGGGCGCGAGCACCATCCAGCGGGGCACTTCAGCATCTCGGGTGTTGCGCCACGAGAAGCCGCGGTCTGCAGGCAGCAGTAAGAGCAGCAAGGCCGCCATCGAGATGAAATAGTAGTGGTTCAGATACGTGGTTTTGTCCATCGCCTCGATGTAGGTGAAGCTCAAGAAAAACACGAGGGTGCTCCAGCGGTAGCGCCAGCCCATCGCCATGGCCAGGGCTGCTACAAAGCACAACCCAAACAGCGCATAGGTCCACACGCCTAGCGGGCGGACCCAATCCAAACCGAGGTAGGTGAAGTGAAATTCCGGCTCGAGGTACAAGGATTCGATCCAGCCGTTCGCCCAGAAGCGCACCAAGGAGACTGCCATCAGTAGGCCAAAAAGCAGCCTAAATGAAGCAAGGGGCGCTACCGAAGTAGGCCCCTTTAGGTAGCTCAGAGGTACGGGTTGCGCTTTAGTCGCCATCAGCGTCTACGTAATCTACTTTTATGTTCATCGCTTGCATCATGTCCACCTTCGCAAGGACTACGCCGCGCTGCAGCTCGTCGTAAAGCTCGAGCATGCGCATGGCATCGTCTCTAGTTTGCTCTTCAAAGGTGGTGTCGATCGCCGCGGCAAGGCTGCTTGCACCTTTAAAAGTGCCGATGATGCGGTCCGAGAGCATTTCGGTGCCTTCCTTGATGTCCAAGTGGTCCAAATAGCCCGCAAAAGAAGGACCGGTAGACAAGCTGTCAAACGCGGTTCCACTAAAGAACATCTGGTGGGCACGTAGCGAAGCCAAAAACAACGCTTTGGAGTCGCCGCTGAAACGCGCTTCCACTTTTTCTGGGAAGGTTACTGAAGAAAATACTCCTGCTGGGATGCCCACCTTCCCTGCGCGGAGTTCTTTTTCGAAGTGAAAGACAAAGTCATTTGCCAGTTTGTTCGTAGGTGCCGAAGCCGAGGTTCCAGCATCGCTCGCGAAGGATTCCGCTTGCGTGGCCCAGTCGTTTGCTGCAGTTTGTGCTAAAGTGGCTACCTCGCCAGCCAAACGCGCGATGTAGGCCGTAAGTTCGGTCGAAGACTGCAGCTCCGCCAGCGTATTGCCGTGGATCAGGTAGTCGAGCGCTGGAAGGCCTTGCTGGTCGTAGGTAGACGGCAACTGAAAATTAGGTGCCGAAGTGCCGGTGTACTGCTGGGCAGTCGCTATAACCGTGGTCGTATCTGTAGGATAGGTGTTCGTGCGGTAGCGCAGGGCAACAGATTCGCTCGGGCCCACCTCGAGGAAGCTCACTGACTGCCATGCGATGTAGGTCGAACCCAGCGCGTCTTCCAAAGCATCAAAATGTGCCTGGTCCGCGGCAGTTGCGAAAGCGCTAGCTGACAATTCGAGGTCGGCTGCCGCGTCACTGTAAGCCTGGAACGCGGGTACGATGAAGTGGCTGGTCTGGTGCTCGAGCATGGCTGCACGGTCCCAAGTATCGCTCGGTCCTACCCCGGTGTTTTCACAGGAGGTGAGCAGAAGTGCTAGGCCGGCAAGGATTCCGGTGCATGTGGTTGTAAAAACTGCTTTTGCGCTGGTCATTCGATGCGTTGTTTTTAATCTATCGTTTGTGCTACGGTAAAATCAAATCTGGCGGCGATGTCTTCGGCGATCTGGTCTAAGGTGTTTATTTCGAGGTCCCAAAGGCCGTTTGGTCCATCGTCTTGAAGGTCGGTGAGCATGGCGTCGACCTCAGCGGCGGTGAAATAGGGCTGGTTCGTGGCGGGATCCTGAGAGAATTGGAGCGCATAGATGAATCCATAGCCCTCCCCGATGTCGTGGAATGCAGATCCGTAATTTCCTGCGGCCAATTCTACCCCGGCCGTCTTCATATAATACACCGCTCGGATGCCCACGATGGCACTCATGCTTTCCTTGATCCTGTCAGCCTGCTCGTCGCGAAGTTCATAGTCCCCAGCTACTATCGCTGCGCGGCCCGTTTTGAAGGCGTCAAAGATTTCGGTGGCGTAGTTTTCGAAGTCCATATCGCCGATCACACGGCCCAAATATTTGTTCATGAAGACGTCGTCCTGACCTACGGTCGATAGTGGTGACTCGCCATTAAGCGCACCGCCGAAGAGGTAGCCGTATGCTTCGTCCCATTTGTGTTCCATCATTGCGTAAGGTTTGCCTTCCACAGTCACGCCGTTTTCTTGGTCTTCGCGGTTTGTTCCTGCGTCAAGAACTCCTGTATCGAGGTAGTTGTTCAGCATCTGATCGAGAATTAACGCACCGTTTAAACCTTTGATGATGAACTGGTCGTATTCGAAGCCGTTTGCGTCTACATAACGAGGGGTGGTTCCGTCGGCGATTTGCCCTGCATGGCCTGGGGCTGCTAGAGAATCCATGAAGGGAAGAACTTGATTTGCTTGGGCATGGATCCAGCTGTCAAAATCTGCTTTGATGACTGCCGAACCCGAAGTATTTGCGTCGAAGTAGCGGTACGATGCTGCCACTTTTGAGCGGATGCTCTTGGTCGAGGCGTTGAGATCTGCGCTGGTGAACGGATCCACATCGTTTCCTTGCGCGTTCTGGTTTGCGAACATTTCTTGCAAGCTGCTCGCTGTTGCGGCCGGATCTTTTAATGCAGTGCCCAATTCCGCCCCCATCGCCAAGCGGTCCGTTTGTCCAGAGTAGCTCACCGTGGAAACGCCATCGCGCTCAAAGCTGTATGAGGTAGGGACATCGAGGTTGATATTGCCTCGGTCGCATGCAGAAAGCACGGCCAATACGGTTGCTACAAAAAGTAATTTAGGAGGGGTAGTCACTGCTCTTGTTTTTATTTAGACTGATTACAAATAACACTGCAAATCTACTATCCAGATCGTTTTTGAGCAAGCTTATCTAGAACAATTCTAAACTAACTTTGAGTACACACATAACCTTTTGATTGTAAGACCATTCCCCCGAATCTAGCCCCGTTATGCCTGGATACCGCTATCTATTGTACTCTAAGCGAGCTGCGTGGTACGATAACACGCTTGGATCGGTCACTGAATTCTTCTACGCGATGAAAAAACGACAAAAGTGTCCAATTTTTTCTCGTTCTCATTATGGGAACAGTATGTGCATAATTCGGTAGTTAACAAATCGTCTGCAAGCACATGGCAAGTGTACGTCTCCCCATCGCTCTACTGATGATGGTTGCACTGTCCACCAAGATGCGCCGTCGGAAAACCTATTGGGACTTCAGATATTAGGTACGTTAGTGGCACGTGTGATCAGTGTAGTTACCCATGACCGCTACAATAAGACCGGTGTGATCATGTACAGCATCGTGTTTGTTTTTGCGCTAGCTCTTATTACCGTTTTTCCCGATTTTTGGGTGGTAGTACCTAACCCTGACATTTTCGTTACTTTTTTAAAGATCGGTGCCTTCGCGATCTGGTTAGAAGCTGGCGTTACGATCTACAAGTTCTTACAAATAAGCAACACTACGGAACGCTACTACCTTGAGGGAATTCGTAAGAATGAGTTCTATCATAAATTGTTCTCATTAATCTCGCACAACCTCAGAAACTCCCTGAGCATCGTGCTGTCTAGGGTGGATCTGGTGCGCTTATTGGCTAAAAAAGACCCTTCATTAGACCCTATGTTGTCGATAAGCTTATCGAGGAATATTCACAGGTAATCCCACTCACCATCCAGGGGCAATCTTCATTAACGATCACACAGCGCGAACGTTTGGCTTTTGGACTCTGCTTCGATGTTTTCTTATCCAACAGTCAGAAGTATGGAGCCACGAAAGTGGTGTTCACCTTGAAAGATGACACGGTTCTACTTTCGGACGATGGTCCTGGTGTACCCCCAGAGCGGCTCTCCTATCTGGGCGTCCAAAAAGTCGTATCCAGCTCTTCCACCGGCTCTGGAAATGGACTGCTGCTCTCCAAGCAACTGCTCGGCTTGATCGGCTGGACCATGGACATTCAATCCACCCTGGGTGAAGGAATGACCATTCGTTTGCATCGCTAGGACGAATCTACTGCATGAATGGGCCAATTCTGAGCCCATTTCCCGCCCTCTCCGCTTCTACCCTCTCGCTATCCAACCCTCTTTTTCAGCATTTTCACCTATAACTAATGGCATTAACCACGCCTTTAAGACCATAACCCGACTGTCTTTTTTAAGCGTTAACGAAAAAGTAACGAGGATCGCGAAACAGACCTAATTCTCTGTTTTTAAGCACTCTAGGGATGTACGTAAATTCCTTAATTATGGATCCGTACTGCAACGATACATTAATGCTTCTTTTTCGAACGATGTATCTCTAACCACCACACTCATCTTTTCGCAGCTCGCTGTACTTTAGCCCAAGGAAAAGACGCTCGTTGTTTTGCACGCTATTTTATTCTTTCGAGCGTCTGCGGTTATTTTGAGAATTACGCTACATACTAGAAGCGGACCAAACCAACAAACAAAAGTTCTCAAAACCGTAAAGCCCGGGTCTTAGGAGTAAGCCCGGGCTTTTTTTTAAGACAAAAGAGAAAAGCGGTTGTGTCTTTTTTTGTAAACGTATGTTAAGCACGCCGTGCCCAGTGCCTTAAGCAAGCACTGGGCCCTTTTTTCTCCCACCGCGTGGGTTCTTTCCCTACTTTTGAGGACTATGATGAAGATGGAGTCCCCCCGTATCGCTGTGATCGGCCTCGGTTATGTAGGCCTGCCTCTGGCTGCTGCTTTTGCAGACCAATTCCCCGTCGTAGGCTTCGACATCAACCCCCAAAAAGTCGCCGCCATCTCCGACGGCACAGACCCTTCCCAGGAACTCGCCCCGAACAAGCTCCAGGCGGCCTTAGCTGCTGGCCTTACCGTCAGCGCTACCCCCGACTCCATCGCTACATCCAACGTCTACATCGTCACGGTCCCCACGGACATCTTCCCGGATAAAACCCCCAACCTGGGTCCCCTGCAACAGGCCAGCACTCTGGTGGGCCACTATTTATCCGCGGGCGATCTGGTCATCTTCGAAAGCACCACCTACCCCGGCTGTACGGAAGAGATCTGTGTCCCGCTGCTAGAACAAGCCAGCGGACTCACCTTCAACCAAGGATTTTATGTCGGCTACAGCCCTGAGCGCATCAATCCGGGCGATCCTACGCGCGATGTCACTACGATATTAAAAGTTACCAGCGGCTCCACCCCAGAGGTTGGCCAGCACGTAGATCACCTGTACCGCAGCATCGTAACCGCTGGAACGCACCTAGCACCGTCGATCAAAGTCGCTGAAGCGGCGAAGGCGATCGAGAATGCGCAACGCGATGTGAACATCAGTTTTGTTAACGAGCTTGCTGTGATTTTTGACCGCATGGGCATCGATACCGGCGATGTATTAGCTGCAGCTGGCACCAAGTGGAATTTCCTTCCCTTCAAACCCGGTCTGGTCGGTGGACATTGCATCAGCGTCGACCCCTATTATCTGGCCCATAAAGCCAAGTCCTTAGGCCATGACCCCGCTGTCATTTTATCTGGCCGCCGCATCAATGACAGCATGGGACTGCATGTCGCCTCCGCTGTCGTAAAACTCCTGCAGCGCAAAGGCATCGCCATCACAGGTGCTCGCGCCTTGATCTTAGGCATCACTTTCAAAGAAAATACCGCCGATACGCGCAACTCCCGAGTGGTAGATGTGTATAGCGAACTCAAAGATTTTGGACTCTCCGTCGATATCTACGACCCCCTAGCTTCAAGCCAAGAGGTCTCAGAGCAGTACGGCATCGCCATGCTGGAATCTTTACCCGCAAACCTCAGCGATTACCCGGTCGTCGTCTTAGCCGTGGCACATGACGAATTCAAAGCACTCGACCTTCGAACCGGAGATGGACGTGTCGTGTATGATATTAAAGGGATGTTGCCTCGTGAGGCGGTGGATCAGCGACTTTAAATAGAGTTATAAAAAGTCACCGTGGTGAGGATTAAGAGATTGAAAGTCTTAACCCTTCAATATAGCCTCTATTTCTAGCCTTAAAGTGGGAATATCCTTCTGTAAGATTACCCAAACCAATTCATCTTCTACACTAGCATAAGAATTTGCTAACAGATTTCGAAAGCCCTAGGCTGCATACAAGCTTTTCTTTGAACTGTTAATAGATTCTATTAAAACCGGGTTTTTCAAAGATTTCGCGGAGACTAAATCAACGTTTCTTTCGAGCAAACGCTCTAAGGCATCCTTCAAATCAAAATAGTTATCGGCATAGTCCAACAGGGCAATGTGGCCGTTGAAGGTGACGAGAATGTCTATATCACTATCCACATTAAACCTAGAAGTTAATACAGAACCGAATACCTCCGCCTTTTCAACGTGGTATGATTTGAAGATGGAATGCAGCTTCGGAATATGTGATGATAATAACTCAACCATATACCAAGGATATTGAAATAGTTCTTAGCAATACTCTACCCTACAAATGCAACCCACACTCCGTTTTAGGACTGTTGTTCCAGCGCCCTTCACGGCCTTTACCCGGCTGCGTACAGTGGGTGCAACCGATGCTGTAATAGCCTTTGGATTGTAAGGGGTGAAACGGCAAGAGATGGTCTTTGATGTAGGCCTCACGCTGCTCTCGGGTGACATCTAACAAAGGATAGAATTTCAGTACCCCACCGCGCTCCTCGAAGATGTCCAAGGTTTTACGGTGATCGCTCTGCCAACTCATCAAACCGCTGACCCACACCTCGTGCTGCTCTTTCAGCTTCTCGAGCGGCTCCACTTTATTGATCGTACAGCAGTAATCTGGATCCTTTGACCAAGTTTCATCCGTCGAAGTAAACTCATGCTTCCACTGGTCCGCACGCACTTCCTTCACATCTAGATCATACACTTTGGCCAAGTAGTCTTTATACACCAAGGTTTCTTCGAAATGGTACCCCGTATCGATAAACAACACCTTCTGCTCTGGCTGATACACCGAAAACAGGTGCAACAGGTACGCCGAAGTCGCTGCAAATGACGAAGTCAACATCACTTGGTCTGTTGTAAAGTGCCGGTAGAGCTCCGTAATGCGCTGTTCCGGCTGCAGGGGCCTAAAAATCTCGTTGAGTTCCGCGATGCGTTCCTTGTCAATAGTACTGGTTTCCATATTTCAGTTTGAGGTGCGTGACAAAAGTCACGATTTCGTGGTGGAAAGCCAAAAAATTCAAGGATTTGCTCGTTAAAGATGATCTACAATGATAAAAAGCGCAGAAACCTTCGATATTATCTGTACACTGCACTGCCCTTTTTTCAGGCAGCGCAGTTTGACACACAAAACACAGATTTTCGAAACGACTCGAAAGTTGCAATACCTTAATCTAGTCCTTTATCCCCTGATAAATCAACTGGTTTTATCGTAGCACTCTCGGATTTATCGTAGCCTATTCAAAATGGCTATCTTTACTGAAAACCCACCAAAAGCCTCAGAAATGAAAAAACTAGCCATCCTACTATTCGCCTCAGCCGTAACACTAACCGCCTGCGACACTACCAACCAAGCACCAGCAGGTACTAATGAAAAGCTTCAAGGGAACTGGTACGGTGTAGAAATCTCCAACCAGCTCGTCGCTCAAGGTCTTTGGGACACGCTTCATTACCATAACACCGCTATGATGACTCTCAGCTTAGATACAGCCGATGGGAGTATTGTAGTCGATAGTGCTGGAACCGTCCTGGATACAGCAATGCTCGTTGTAAATAACGATTCGTCCCTAACGATCACAGGCAATACCAGTAACCTCGGTTGGGCGTTTGATGCTGACCTGATTAATGCGTTCGGTCAACCTGTTTTAGATTCCCTACGCACCTTATTCACCGGAGAGCAGAACTTCAAAGTGCTCACGCTAACCGAAGATGAAGCCGTGTTCTATTTTGATACGGTAATCCCTGTGAGCTACGGCACCTTCCAAGCCACCATGGAGCTCCGCCACACCGAATACTGGCAGAAGTAAGTTTACTTTCTAGAATAATCGTCCTGAACACGAACGATATCTTCTTCATCCGATGGGTACGCTGGATCTGTGTGCTGCCAAAATTCCGCAACCACACCCCAGTTCTCAAGTCCCACCAAACGGTGGCGTTCGCCCATATCCATCACAACCACATCTCCAGTCTCAAAGACCTCGACCGGACCTTGCTCATCCGTTGCAGAACGTGCGATTCCGACCGGACCTTCCACCACACGCCAAGTTTCCTTGCGTCTAAAATGGTATTGCCAGCTCAAACGCGCCTCTGGACGAACTAATAATATTTTCGGAGAGAGTTTACCAGCTACGCGTAATCCGCTAACATCCAATCCATCAAAATACGTGTCTGCAAACTGCTGCGCTTGCTCCTCATCGATGACGAAAAAGCCACCCCAAGGGCGTTGAAAATCCGAAGAAACCACATCCAATCCTTGCTGGGCAAGTGTTTCGGCAGTGGTAGTGAAGATAGAGTCCATGTAGATTGTTGATTTGGTTGAGACAAATATAAAAGAGGAATCCGGACTTCGGGCTTTGGTATAACTTTTGTGCATTATCGCTTCGAAATGTCTCATTTGGTACTTTTTACTACCTTTGGGACTGGGCGCACTCCTATTTTGAGTGTAACCGCTTAAATTTGAACAACCAAACACCAATAAAATCATAAACCATGAGCACTGCACTGTATCCACTGGTGCCCCCATTCGTTGCGGTCGTTCTTGTCTTTGCTCGCTTGCTGATTGACTTTGGCTACAAGCTCGGACTCGTCGACAAACCGAACGAACGGTCCTCTCACTCAGAGGTGATTCCCCGAGTCGGAGGCATTTCTATTTTCATTCCTTACCTACTACTGGGCGTCGGACTCTATTTGTCGGGCTTTAAATTCGTAGTAAACAACGCACCCTACTGGATCGGCCTCGGAGCGATCGTAGTATTAGGAACGGCAGATGATCGTTTAGACCTCAGCTCTAAATTCAAATTTTTTGTACAGTTCGGCGTTGCCACCTACTATGTGATCTCCTCGGGAAATTACGTGGACGACATGTACGGACTATTCGGGATAGGCGCTATTCAGGAATGGCTCGGCATCTCTCTTAGCGTAGTAACTGTTGTATATCTGATCAACGCAGTCAACCTCATAGACGGTATCGACGGCCTTGCTGCAGGAACATCTTTGTTAAGTCTGTATCTATTCTCCACACTGTTGGGCGGCGGCGAACACTTCTTCACCTTCGTATTTATAGGTATTGGCCTTATTGTATTCATGGGGTTCAATTTCTCCAAGAACAAAAAAATCTTCTTGGGCGATGCGGGCTCTCTAGGACTTGGCTTCGTGTTAGCGACTATGGCTATGGAATTTCTCTTTAGCGGAAACAACCACATCGATCATCTGAACCTCAACCCAGTGATAGTCGCGGTACTCATCTTAGGCTACCCTATCGCAGATACCATGCGTGTATTTGTACTTCGCATGAGTTTGGGACTTAGCCCGTTTAACGCAGATCGTCGCCATATGCACCACGTGCTCTTAGACAAAGGATTCAGCCATTTCGGTGCATCGACCTTCATTATGTCATGCGTCGGAGGCATCGTATTCATGAACAAAACCCTGGCGCCTATTTTAGATAGCCACCTGATGATCCTACTAAATGTGGGTGCGATTTTACTAATCCACATGTTTGTTCGTCACCGTTCGGTACAATTGCGTATTTTTTGGCGCTCATTCTCACGAGGCATCTTTAACCCCGTGAAGAAAGTATGGACGAAATACGT
>Ga0209136_1000039_pt1 | contig 95938 bp, 78 predicted proteins | sample SaaInl0LU_22_DNA_FD_184640 | JGI IMG/M metagenome (GOLD analysis project Ga0209136, IMG submission 184640) | Marine microbial communities from expanding oxygen minimum zones in the Saanich Inlet - ESP_90LU_22_DNA (SPAdes) (version 2) | ecosystem: Environmental > Aquatic > Marine > Intertidal... | reverse complement strand
ATTTATAAAAACGATTAGAGGAACATTTGCATTATTTGAGTACTTACAAACAGATGCTAGCTTAGTTGGTTTAGATTTTGGTGCAAATTATCTATTTTCTGATGAATTGAGTTTTGGGGCAAAGTATAGTTTTTTAAGAGGTCATAATGTAAGCAAAAATATACCTCTAGTTTCTATGCCAGCAAACCATGCAGCCCTAACAATCAATTATAAATCTAGCCAAGGTGGATTTCTGAAAAATTCATCAGTTGGATTTGAATATAGATATAGGTGGAAACAACATCATTTGTTAGACTGGCAGGATATAAAACCTGCGCCAAGTGCCTATCAATTGTTAAATTTTGACTTTGAAAAACAAATCTATGTTTATCATACTCATGTAAAGTTATATGGTAGCATAGATAATATGTTTAATGTCACGTACAGAGATTATTTAGACCGAATGAGATATTTTTCAGATCATTTGGGAAGAAGTATGACCATCGGTTTTTGTGTTAAGTTCTAGAAGGATGAAAGAAAAAGGAGATTTAGAAAATTTATTGAGAAGTAGAAATTTAAAGGTAACAAGCAGACGTTTAGAGCTGCTTACTATTATTTCAAATTATACTTCGGCAATACCTTATAGCAAAATTCAAAAAAGTTTAAAAAATTTTGATAGGGTCACATTATATAGGACTTTAAAAGTGTTGTTGGATGGAGGAATTATCCATAAAGCGTTTGTCAATAACGATGATGTTTATTACGCGAGGTGTAGACAACATTGCACCTCAGATTGTCATGATCACAAACATATTCATTTAAAATGTACAGTGTGTCGGGAAGTTTCTTGTGTAGATGTTATCCATCCAGTTCAAATAAAAATACCTAATGTGATCATCAAACAGATCGAAATTGAAGTGAGTGGTGTTTGTGAAAACTGTATTTAGCTACTGCTAGACTTGAAAGAAAATAATTTTGGAATTCATTTTCTTTATCAAAAAAAACACCTTTTACTCGTGTAAAAGGTGTTTTTTTATCAGTTTAAAAAGTTTTTATTCAATAGAAATTAGTTCTATATCAAAGATTAAATCTTCACCAGCTAGTGGATGGTTGGCATCTAGAATTACTTCTGTATCCTCTACGCCAACGACTAGTAGCGCTTGTGTTTGGCCATCTTCTCGACTTGCTTGTAGTTGCATGCCTACTTGAGGCTCCATGCCTTCTGGCAATTGGGTTTTCGGAAGATTAAAAACGGCTTCTTCTTTCCTTAAGCCATAAGCTTCCTCTGCTGGTATGGTTACTTGTTTTTGATCTCCAACAGTCATTCCGTTTACTGCGGCATCAAATCCAGGTATCATTTGACCTGCACCGATAGTAAATGCTAGAGGTTCTCTTTCTCTGGAACTGTCAAATACATTTTCGTTTGTAAGTTTTCCTGTATAGTGAACTTTAACGTTATTTCCTTGTTTTGCTTGAGACATACGTATCGTTTGTTTTGTGTGCTACAAATTTAAGTTTTTAGTAAAAGAAGATGATAAACAAATGGACTAATTATAATTAATTCTCGTTATATTTATCTTTTGCAATAAAAATATTACTCAAAAAATAAAGAAGAGAAAACAATATTGTTTTCTCTTCTTTATTTTATTTGTTTTATAAGTGGATTACCTCATCATAAGCGTCAGCAACTGCTTCCATCACAGCTTCTGACATGGTAGGGTGAGGGTGAACTGTTTTTAATACTTCATGACCTGTAGTTTCAAGTTTACGACCTAAAACCGCTTCGGCAATCATATCTGTGACTCCTGCACCAATCATATGACATCCTAGCCATTCACCATATTTGGCATCAAAAATTACTTTGACAAATCCTTCTTTTGTTCCAGCAGCAGAAGCTTTTCCTGATGCAGAAAAAGGGAATTTCCCAACTTTTATATCATATCCAGCTTCCTTAGCCGCTTTTTCAGTTAATCCAACTGATGCAATTTCAGGTGAGGCATATGTACATCCAGGAATATTTCCGTAATCAATTGATTCTGTGTGTAAACCTGCAATTTTTTCAACACATGTAATACCCTCTGCTGAAGCTACGTGTGCTAAAGCTTGTCCAGGAACAACATCACCTATCGCATAATAACCAGGAATGTTTGTTTGGTAGTAGTCATTAACAATGATTTTATCTCTATCTACAACAATTCCAACATCTTCTAGCCCAATGTTTTCAATATTTGTTTTGATTCCAACAGCTGATAGCAATACATCAGCTTCTATTTTTTCTTCTCCTTTTTTTGTTTTAACAGTTGCAATTACACCATCTCCAGAAGTATCAATAGATTCAACAGAAGAATTTAGCATCAGTTTGATTCCAGATTTTTTCAAGGAATTTCCAAAAGCTTTAGATACTTCTTCGTCTTCAACAGGCACTACATTTGGCATAAACTCAACAATTGTCACGTCTGTCCCCATTGAATTATAAAAGTGTGCAAATTCAACACCAATGGCACCAGAACCTACAACAATCATTTTCTTTGGTTGTTCGGGTAATGTCATCGCTTTTCGGTATCCAATAACTTTCTTACCATCTTGTGGTAGGTTTGGTAGTTCTCTTGAACGAGCTCCTGTAGCAATGATGATATGATCTGCATCAAGTTCAGTAACTTTACCATCTGCATCCGTGACATCTACCTTCTTTCCGGGCTTAACCTTTCCAGTTCCGAGAATGACATCTATTTTGTTCTTTTTCATTAGGAATTCAATTCCTTTACTCATTCCTTCTGCAACACCACGAGAACGTTTGATTACAGCTTCAAAATCTTTGTCAATCGCTTCAGCTTTTAACCCGTAGTCATCAACATGTTTTAGATATTCATATACTTGAGCACTCTTTAACAAAGCTTTTGTAGGAATACATCCCCAATTCAAACAGATTCCACCTAAAGATTCTTTTTCTATCACAGCAGTTTTTAATCCCAATTGAGAAGCTCTAATTGCAGTAACATATCCTCCAGGTCCACTTCCGATAACAATAACGTCGTATTTCATATGTGTATTTTTTAATCTAATTATTGAGTTTTAAAATGTATGCAAATGTAATCATTCAAAATCATTTTACATAGGTTAGAAAGGTAGAAATTACAGTTCTATAAATAAGGAATACATTTTACATTCTTTCAGGTACTTCTATTCCTAATAAGAGAAAAGCAGACTTGATGGTATCTGCTACTTTCGAGGATAATTGTGTTCTAAATATTTTAAGAGCTTCATCCTCACATCCCAAAATGTATGAACTTTGGTAGAAAGAATTATATTCTTTAACCAAATCATAAGTGTAATTACAAATAATAGCAGGACTGTGATTCTTTGCAGCTAAGGCTACAGTGTTACGATACTCTTGCAGAGTTTTGATAACAGACAATTCTTTATCTGAGGCTTTGATGTTTTGCTTTGAAGAATAATCAAAATTAGCTTTCCTCAAGATGGATTGTATTCTTGCATATGTGTATTGTATAAAAGGCCCTGTATTTCCATTAAAATCTATAGATTCTTTTGGATCAAATAAAATTCTCTTTTTTGGGTCTACTTTTAAAATGAAATATTTTAATGCACCCATCCCTATCATTTTGAATAGTTTCTCCTTTTCATTTTCAGAATATCCCTCAAGTTTTCCTAGTTCTTGAGAAATATCTCGAGCGGTGTTGACCATTTCGACCATCAAATCATCTGCGTCCACTACAGTTCCCTCTCTAGATTTCATTTTACCTGTTGGTAAATCTACCATACCGTAAGACAAGTGGTACATGTTTTCGGCCCATGCGAAACCTAGTTTTTTTAGAATTAAAAACAAGACCTTGAAATGATAGTCTTGTTCATTTCCCACAGTGTAAGTCAAAGCATCAATATCAAATTCTTTGAAACGCTGGATAGCAGTTCCTAAATCTTGGGTAATATATACAGATGTTCCATCACTTCGAAGGACTAGTTTTTCGTCCAATCCTTCATCCGTTAAATCAATCCAAACAGACCCATCCTCTTTTTTGTAAAACACCCCTTTGTCTAATCCGTTTTGCACACAATCTTTACCTAAAAGATAGGTTTCACTTTCGTAGTAGTTTTGATCAAATGTAACTCCTAGATTTTTGTAAGAAACAGCAAAACCATCATAGACCCATTGGTTCATCGTCTTCCAAAGTGTTACAACTTCATGATCTCCAGCTTCCCATTTTCGTAGCATATCTTGTGCTTCAATTAAAATAGGAGCTTCTTTTTTTGCTACTTCTTCGGTCTTTCCTTCAGCCATTAGACTGTTGATTTCTTCTTTGTAGGCTTTGTCAAAAGCTACATAGTAGTTTCCTACCAATTTATCTCCTTTTAGGCCAGTGTTTTCAGGTGTTGCACCATTTCCAAATTTTTGCCAGGCCAACATACTTTTACATATATGTATCCCACGATCGTTAATGATTTGAGTTTTATAAACTTTTTTTCCACTAGCCGCTATAATTTCAGCTATTGAAAACCCCAATAAGTTGTTTCTAACATGACCCAGATGTAGGGGTTTGTTTGTGTTAGGGGAGGAGTATTCTATCATCACTGATTTGTCCTTTTGATGAGGTGTGATGACCCCATAATTTTGATCATCATAGATTTCGTAAAAACGATCTACATAATAACTAGCGTCAATTGAAATATTCAAAAACCCTTTTACTACATTAAAATCAGTAACCATATTGATGTTGGACTTTAAATATTCGCCAACTTGAGTTCCAATCTGTACAGGATTACCTTTCACGAATTTTAATAAAGCAAAGACCACAATCGTCAGATCTCCTTCGAATTCTTTTCGAGTCGCTTGAAATTCTACGGATGAAATTTCTATTTTAAAAATTTCTTTGATTGCCTTTTTAACAACACTTTCTATATGATTTTGGATACTCATCTGTATTTATTTCTGTTGAGTGGCAAAAGTACATAATTTAAACGATTATAGGAGGTGTTGATTGATTTTGTAAAAGTCAAATATTTTTGACTGATGTTTCGGTAATGTGTCAAAAATAGTGTTTGAATTTATCAGATAACAATAGAAAAAGAACTGAGAATTGATCAAAAAAATCCTGGACTTCAAAAATTTGAACCCCAGGATTTAAGTATTGTTGAATGAATTTTAATGATCATCTTCAACGAAACCAGTTTTTCTGTGACCCGAGAGTATATAGGTTTCGTCAGCGGTGTTGGTGCTGTCGTAGGTTGCGTGGGTATATTCCCAATCGAATTCTCGTTCTTCAGGATTGGCTCTTAATGCTTCGGGAAGTTCATAACTCTTAAAACTAACAGAGCCACTGAGTAGTTTTAATTTGATGTAAATACTATCCACAGGATTTCCAGAGATTGTTGTTGCTGCATCTGTTAATATTTTACCTTCTAAAACTATAGCTCTGATGTAATCTCTATCTTCTGTAATGGTTTCTCCTATGCCCGTCGGTTTTGTTGTTGGGGTCTCTATTGCGTATTCATTGTTCTCAATCTCATCAAAGTCTTGAGTTTCACTTTTAAACAATTTAGAATCTCCCGTAAATGTAAATTTACTTTTTAATGGAAAGACATGATTAGTATCTTCTATCCATACTTTGTTTTGAATATTTTCGGAAGTATTATAGATCATTAATTGTATGTCGTGATGATAATCTTCAATTGGTTCTGTAAAGTTTTCATCATATAATTGCCAAAAGTAGGTACCTGAATAGTCTAATGTTTCACTATCCCATACTTCAAGTTTTTCATGGCAAGAAGTAAGAAATATTGTGGCCATGAGAAGCAATCCAAACAGCGTATTGCAAATAAATTTTAGTTTCTTCATGTTTGTAATTTTTGAGTTATTCTTTAGTTAGTGTGCTTGGAGTTGAAAATGTACCTATTTGCATACGATGGCTGAATACAGTACCTGTTAAGCTTTGTTCGATAACTTCCCATGGTCCCCAAGGTGAACTGGTGAGAAGTGCTTCGTAGCTGCTACCATCGCTAGTAATGTAAAAGTATCCGGGTATTTTATAGGTCGGTCCATAGCCTCTCCCAAGGTTATACCTTCCTCCAATCAAATCATCACAATGATAAAGTCCATTTCCCAAATGTGAGATTTCACACGCTCCTGCAAAGCTTCCATCCGAATTGTCACCCGTATAGCTTCCGTTGTAGTAGTCACTAATCAATCTGTTTTCAGGCAACACAAATACATCGCGTGTTATTGTTTTACCAAACCCATCTACATTTTCAATGTAATAGGAAACAACATAATGACCTGTTTTCGAGGTATCAATATCATCCGTTATATCTATATTTTTGCTGACATCAACTCCATCTTCCTTAGCCAAAGCCCCGAACTCTGTATAGGTGTCGTTTTGAACGATTACCAAGTTGTTTTCTCCTATCAATTCAATTTCATTGTAATAGGTTGTCCTTGAGATTCCCTCTGTGTCTAAATCCTGATCACATGAACTAAAAAATAGGAGGACTATGATTGGAATGGTTTGAAAAATTGTTTTTTTCATGGTTTCTTTTTTTAAGGTTTGTACTATTATTTCCCTGTTTTTTTATCCCACCAAATTTTTTCTAGTAAGTCTCTTTTTTGTCCAGGAGCATTTGTGTTTCTTCCCAATATGTCAGAAGGATATATGGGTGAAGAAGGGAGAAAACCGTTGGTTTTATCTCTACCGTTTACAGATATGGTAAGAGAACCTATTGGAAAGTTTCTACTTGCTTCTTGTCTATCCAACTTGATGTCAATTTCATCGACTGTTGGGTATTTGGTTCTATTGCGTTCTATAAAGGATTCACAATGTTGATAGTGAGCATTTGCTACCCATTTTTGCATTGCGATTTGTTTGATATTCTCTTCTACGTTTCCATTTACCCAGCTTGCATATCCGGATACAATTATACTCTTGTCATTAATTCCATGTTGGGTCAAAGAGTTCAACACTCCAAGGTCATAATGTTGTTTGGCTTTGATTACATCACCAGCTCTTGCATGAGCTTCTGCGATAAAGAAATTAATTTCCCAATCTGAAAGTATCATCAAGGGGGAATCAGGGGCAAATGAAGCTTTACTGTAGGACTCATCAGCGTCCAAAATACCATCAGCATCTGAATCCGCGCGAGCATCAAAATCTCCAAAAAAAGCACCTTCATGCTCATCTTCAGAAGTTACAAATAGTACCTCTAATCTTGGGTCTCCATTGCTTTTTAGGTAGTCTATGAAGTTTTTACAACCAATCACGTTTGTTGATAAATAACTTGCTCCCCCTTCTTCAAATTCTCTCATTGGATGTCTTTTTTCTTCTTCACTATCCTTCCAATAGGAGCCAGATATCTTAGCGGATTCAGATAAAAAAGTAGTACCGCTGACAAATGAAATGACCTCATCATTATTGTAGAATTCGGTTTCAGATTGTCTCATCATAATTTTTAATTTTAATGAGTTTACAAATTGTTTCCATTTGGTCAAATCCCCACCGTATATGAAATCATAATCAGCGTCAATCTCAGAAAGCGTATTTATATCCGTCGCTAGTAATTGATCGACTCTTACTTCCAAGTCAACATAAATATCTTCACCTTTTTCAAAAGCAGGTGCTAGTACACCAGTATTTCCCTTTAGAGCTTCTGTATAAGGGATTTCTCCCCATAAATCTGTTATCACTTGCCAGGTGTAAATAGCTAAAGCCTCACTGATATATACATATCCAGTTTCTTCATTTGCCAATGCGAGGGCTTTAATTCTTTGGGTGTCTATCAATACACCAGCGGTAAGTTTTTCGTAGGCGTTTTCAAAACTTGTAGCACTTCCATCTTCATATTCACAAAGGGTCTTAAACTGAGAAGCTGTGTAGGATTGAGTCCAGTATTCTGACCAAAATCCTCCCCCGAAACCTAGATCCCAACCCATAAGTGTATTTGCAAGGTTTACTTCTGCTGTGGGTAAAATAATTTTAGCTTGATCCGTACTGCTCAATACGTTTGGATCCTCATTGATATCTAAATAGTCCTCACAACTTATTGTGAAAATTAAAAGAAAAACGGATGTTATTTTCAATAATTGTCTTTTCATATCGGTAGTTTTATAATTGAATGTTTACTCCAAAAGTGTATGTTTCTTGATTTGGATTTGCATTGTATTCTCCAAATTTTGCGTCGACATTATTTCCAAAAGTTGTGGTTTCTGGATCTATATAATGATTGTCTTTGTGTTTCCAAAGCAAGAAGTTATTTGCCGTAAGCGAGAGGGCTATTTTGGAGACTTTTATTTTATCACAAAACTTTTCAGGCAGCGCATAAGATAAAATTACATTTCGGAGTTTTAAATAGGATTTATCTATGACGGAATATGATTCTCCATCAAATCCACCATTGCTATAAAAGGTATGTAGTGCTGTTGGGTTAACAGGCGTATTGTTTTCTGAGTAGGAGCCATCACTATTTCGTACCACAGAATTAGGAATGATAAAGGCATTTCTATCATTCAATACACTTTCAGGAGAACTTCCTACCCAGTGCATGTAATCTTTGGTTCCAGAGTAAATATAACCTCCATATTTTAAGTCTAAGGTTCCCCTCAAACTAACTCCTTTGTAGGTAAATGTATTGGTTAATCCTGCTCGAAATTTTTCATTGATGTCCTTTCCTGATAAAATTGGATCACTTGTCTGTTGGGGATTTCCATTGCCATCTACAACTATACTTTCTATACCATTAACATCGACTACTTCTGATTGTGTAAATTTATATTGGCCTATAGGCATACCTTCTAAGGCATAAATACCTGAACCATTCCCAAAACCTGCTAAAAGCACTTCTTCAACATTTAATTTTTCAATCATGTTATTGTTTTTGGTGTATGCCCAATTCATGACCCATTTAAAATCTTTGGTTTTTACGGGAACAACATTTACATTTAATTCGACACCTCTGTTTCTAATGTTTCCTAGGTTAGTGGTGATTTGTGTATATCCTGATGATGGGTCAATGGGTAGTGTGTTGATTAAGTCTTCAGTCAATTTGTTATAATAAGAGATTTCAAAACCAAACCTGTTGCGAAAAAAACTATTTTCTAAACCAATTTCAAACTCACTAGTGATTTGTGGCTTTAGATTGCTATTCCCCAATACATTGGATACGGTATAAGAGTTTACACCTCCTAGCGGAAATATCAAGTCATCAATATCTGGATATCCTGGATTTGTAGAAGATCCTACCACATAGCGGTCATAAACTTTATATGAATCTGTGTCATCTCCAGTAGAACCATAGGCAATTCTAAACTTAGAGAGTGTTAAAAATTCAGGTTTGGATTTGATACTCGTTAAAAATTCACTTAAAATAAAACTAGTATTTACTCCACCATATAAGAAGGAATTGTTGTCTAGTGGTAAAGTGGAAGACCAGTCATTTCTTAAGGTTGCATTCAGATAAAGATATTCTTTAAATCCTAGGTCTGCACTTATATAAGCACCCACTAATCTTCTTTTTCTACTGGTTTGTGTTGCCGTAGCTGTCGCCAAAGTATTACTTAAATGGTAGAAATTTGGTACATCAATAGAAGAGATACTTCCTGTTAAAGAACTTCTACTTCTTTCATTTATATTTAGCCCTACTAGTGTGTTTACAGAAAAATCTTTAGTAAAATCTTTGCTGAAGGTCAGCATTGCATCGTGGCTAAATTGTATTCTCTCTCCTTTTGTTTGGATATACTCTCCAGGAGTTTCAGTGCTAGATCCTTCGTTGTGCGATCCTTCTGAATAAGCAATAATTCCTGTTGTTTTGTTTGAGGTGTAAGATTCATAATCTCCTGAAAAACGATAGATGACTTTTAGCTGATCTGAGACGTTATATTCTGCTTCCCCTTTCCCAAAAAATTTATGTTTGTTTTGTATCGCACTGTTTTGGTCTAAGATAAAATAAGGATTTACACCGTATGGAGTAAAGTAATTGTCTAAATTGTTAAATTTATTTTCTAGATCCTTAAAATCTACAATTGATAATTCATTAGCGATTTCATTTAAAGACCTACTCAAAGAGGTTCCTTGACCAGAAGGGACAACACTAATTCTTTCCTTACTAAAATTAATTGAGGAACTCAATTTAAGTTTGTCAACGGTGTGAGAACCTTTGGTGGATAAAGTGTACCTGTTGTAAGAATCACTATTGGTAGGTATTACTCCATCAATTTTATTATGAGAGGCAGATAAAAAAAATGTATTGGTCTTAGACCCCCCAGAAAGAGAAATAGAATTTTTAAAGTTTTGACCATAATCGTAAAAATCTCTTAAATTGTTTTCCAGATATAGGTTGGGTTTTATTTGTTGACTGTTGTCAACAATATTACCCCAAACTCTGTCTACACCATCGTATTCTGCTCCCCAATTTCCATTTTCATCAAGCGCTCTATCACCACTCCAACCTTGACCAAACTGAGTTTGTCTTTTAGGCAAAAAACCAACTTTGCTAATGGTTAGTGAACTATTAAAATTAACTTTTAGTTTTCCGTCTTCACCACTTTTGGTCGTAATCAAAATGACCCCGTTTGCAGCCCTTGATCCATATAATGCTGTAGCCGCTGCACCTTTTAAAACAGTTAATTTTTCTATGTCATCAGGATTGATTCCGTTTATACCAGAACCATAGTCTGCTTGAGAATTTAAATTGTCTCCTCCACGACTTTGTATATTAGTAATTGGGATTCCATCAACAATATATAAAGGTTGGATGTTATCAAAAGAAGAGGCTCCACGGATGATTACGTTTTGTGTCCCTCCAGGAGTAGGGGGAGCAGAGATGTCTAATCCAGAAACTTTTCCCTGCAAAGCATTGATAGGATTGATGGTTTGAGTTTCAGAAATTTCTTCTCCATGATATTCCGAAATAGCATAACCTACAGTTTTTTTGGCTTTAGAAATTCCTAATGCAGTTACAACGACTTGTTGTAAAGATTCTACACTTTCTTTTAATTGTACATTTATAGTATGGGTTTTGCTTACAGTTTTTTCTGCCGTAAGCATTCCTACATAACTATATATAATAATATCTCCTTCGTTAGCACTGATCTTGTAGTTTCCATCAAAATCGGTCAATGTAATATTGGAAGTGCCTTTGATGGCAACATTTACACCCGGAATAGGGCCAGAAGCGTTTGTTACCGTACCCATGATGATTTTTGATTGGGCAAACGAAAGTTGCAGGGTAGATACCAGTAACAATATTAAAATTTGAGGGGTCTTTAGTTTCATGCCTTTTTATTGTTTTAGTTAAATATTAATAAACTAGCCTTTAGATATTCAGAATGGCTCAGCGTTTATGAGTTTAAGAATAAATTAAAAGAACACTGCTATGGTGAAAATTATCAATACGATGATTTTTATCATCTACTAGGTTAGACTTTAGATGATTTGAGTTGTCTCAAAGTAAAAAAAATTGAGGTTTAATTTCTTCTTAATAATATAAACCTACAAAATTATTTATAAAAAAAACAAATTATAATGACGTTATTTATATTTTATTTATTTTTTAATGATAAAATTTAACAAAACAATAATATTAACTGGTTTTGTAAATTCCATATTCCACAATGTTTTTATTTCATATGATAAACATTATTAAATCCTTAAATAGTAAATTTGTAAAATGTCTACAACGTCAGAAAATTTTTTACAAGAGTTACCAATCAAAGCTCTGAAAGCCAAAAAAGAAAACATTTCTTACTTTAAGAAATTAAAAAAAAGAACCCCTAAGAATTTAGATTATGTGGTTCAAGATTTGCACGATAAGGAATTTGAGCGCACAGATTGTATGACTTGCGCCAATTGTTGTAAGACAACAAGTCCAATGTTTTTTTCCAATGATATCTCTCGTATTGCGAAGCATCTACGCATGAAAGAGCAAAAGTTTATGGAAACATATTTAGAACGTGACGATGACGATTGTTATGTGTTGAAATCTGCCCCTTGTACATTTTTAGATGAAAGAGATAATACTTGTTTTATTTATGATGTAAGACCAAAAGCATGTGCGGAGTATCCTCATACCAACAGAAAAAAGTTTATCCAGTTAACCGATTTAACCGTTACAAATACATCAGTATGTCCCGCAGCGTACAATATTGTTGAATCCTTAAAGAAAGCAATTCCGCTGAGTAATACGCCAAGAAAATTTCGTGATAAAAATTAAATAATGGTTCTCAGAACTTCTAATTTTTTTGGTTTTTGTTATGCTGATGATCTTCCTGATTGTGAGTTTTTTGCTAAGAATTTTGAGGCTATCACCAATGAAGATTCCATTGTTTTATCGTTTGATTTTAGTAAAGATTTAGATTTTAATAGCATCAGACAAAATAAGTATGCTTACTCATTTTTTGAAATAGAAGATTTGATTTTAAGAGACAAGTTGATTGATTTTTTGAAGCCAATCTCAGGTGCCAAAAAAATGAAGCTTAGTTTGGGTCATACTTCTGCTTTTATCAAACGTTTAAAATTTACTTCAAAGGGGTTTGTTTTTCATTTGGTTTCTATCCCTTCCTAAGGGTAAAGTAAATATTTAGCTCTTATGCGTTTAAATTTATCAAGGTCTTTGTTCCAGCTTTCCTCTATTTGCTTAGCGGTATATTTTTCTTTTAGCTGATGTCTTAAGAGCGTGTCTCCAACGTGACTAGTGAAAGTTGCTCCGAAAAATTTTTCTTTGTCAGGGTATTTTTCATAAGCATCTATCAACCATTTGATGTTTATTTTGTTGAGCCTTGGGGTGTTTTTTAGCGTTATGCCATGGCACAATTTATTCTTGTCTTTTGGGTTTTTGCTGCCCTTGTTGCTTTGGGGTGTATAACCAAAGCTTGAGTTTGGGAACTTAGCGCTTCCGTATTGTTGGAATTGATGATTTGTCCCTCTACCTGCATTAATTGGAGTGCCTTCAAAAAAGCCAAGACTAGGGTATAGATTGATGGCAACAGCATTGGGTAGGTTGGGTGAGGGTTTGATTGGCAGATGGTATTCTTTTTGATGTGAGTAGTTGGTTAAAGGAACGATTGTTAAATCACACACCGTTTCATTTTTCAACCATTTCTCCCCATTTATCATGTCAGCATATTCTCCTATTGTCATACCATATACTAGTGGTACAGGGTGTTTTCCCACGAAAGAGCTGTATTTTGTTTTCAAAGTAGGGCCATCAATATAATGTCCGTTAGGGTTGGGTCTATCTAGCAATATGACAGGTATATTGTTTTCACTACAAGCTTCCATAACCAAATGTAGGGTGGAAAGAAAGGTGTAAAATCTGACGCCCACATCCTGTATGTCAAAAAGAATTACATCTAAATTTTTTAAGTCGGGAATAGTTGGTTTTTTATGTTTGCCGTGTAAAGAGATTATCGGTAGCCCTGTTTTAGGATCAGTGCTATTGCTTACATGTTCTGCCGCGTCATATGTGCCTCTAAATCCATGTTCAGGAGAAAAAACTTTAATGATATTGATCTTAAGTTGGATCAAGGAATCGATAAGGTGTGTGTGTGCCTCTTTTTTAAAAATGACAGAAGTCTGATTGGCAACCACTCCAACTTTTTTATCGATTAACATCGGTAGATAAGTTTCTATTTTCTGTGCACCAACGATGATGTCTCTATTTGTGGATTTATTTTGTGCTTTGCCTGAGGTTATTGAAAGAAATGAGGAAAACAAAAGAATTAAAAATGTATTTTTGAGAACCATTTTAAAAGGCATAAGTATTTGAATTTAGAATTATTTATAGCGAATAGGCTTTCAAGGTCTAAGGAATATAAAAATAGTATTTCTTCACCTATTGTAAAAATAGCAATTATAGCGATAGCATTGGGTATGATGATGATGATAATTTCCATTGCTACTGGAATAGGCTTACAAAGAAAAATAAGAGATAAAGTTGCCGGTTTTAATGGTCACGTAGTAATTAGTAATTATGATAACAATTCTTCTAAGACAACACAAAATCCAATTTCAATAGAACAAGATTTTTACCCTCAATTTAAAACGGTATCGGGTATAAAACATATTCAAGTTTTTGCCACAAGAGCTGGAATCATTAGGGATGAAAAGACTTTTGAAGGAATAGTGTTAAAAGGTGTAGGAGAAAATTATGATTGGTCTTTTTTTCAAGAATATTTAGTTGCTGGAGAATTACCGCAGTTTTCAGATCAGCAGTCCAAAAAGGTATTGATTTCTAAAATCATTTCAGATAGAATGCAACTAGAGGTTGGAGACACCTTCGATACTTTTTTTATCAAACAAGAATCCAATATTTTGCCAAAAAGAAGAGTGTATCATGTTTCGGGGATTTATGATACTGGTTTTGAAGAGTTTGATAAGAATATTGTAATAGGTGATATCAATCAAATTCGAGGATTGAATCAGTGGGACGATAATCAAGTAGGAGGCTTTGAGGTTTTCGTGGAAGATTTTGATCAAATAGAAAAAAAGTCAAAAGAGATTTACCAAGCTATTGGAGTTACTTTAGATAGTCAAAGCCTGTTTGAACAATTTCCGCAGATTTTCCAATGGCTACAGTTGTTTGATGGTAATATTGCAATCATCATCATCATTATGATGATTGTAGCTGGAATCAATATGATCACTACATTATTGGTTATGATTTTAGAAAGAACTCAGCTCATTGGAGTCTTAAAAACATTAGGAACAAATAGCTGGTCGATTAGGAAGGTATTTTTGTATAATGCTTCTTATATCATTGGTAGAGGCTTGTTAATTGGAAATATATTGGGGTTGTTTCTTATTTTTTTACAGTTCCAATTTGAACTCGTTACTTTAGATCCTCATAACTATTATGTTCAAGTTGCACCAGTTTATATTTCTATAAGTCAAATACTTGTTTTGAACGTGAGTACCCTCATTTTGTGTACTTTGATGATGTTGATTCCTTCTTATATTATTACCAAAATTAGTCCAGCCAAAACTTTGAAATTTTCATAAAAAAAAACCCTCCGATTTGAATGTGGAGGATTTTTTAACTAACTAAACTATTTAAACTATGAAACTATAAAAGCACAATACCAATAACTGTGCCAAAATAGGTTTTTTAAAAATAAAAAAAATCCTTCACTCTTAAATGAAGGATTTTTCTAACTAACTAAACTATAAAAACTATATTTAATTAATTACAATTATCATGCCATAGTTTAGTTTACGTGTTTTTTTGCATGGTATGAGGACCTTACCAAGGCAGAACTTTCAACGTGCTTGAATCCTAGAGATTTTGCGTAAACCTCATATTCTTTAAAGAGTTCAGGAGTAATGTATTCTTTTACAGGCAAATGTTTTTTACTGGGTTGTAAGTATTGACCCAAAGTAACTACATCAACGTTTGCATTGGCTAAATCTCTTAGGCTTTCAAATACTTCTTCCTTTTTTTCTCCCAATCCTAACATGATCCCTGATTTTGTTCTTCTTTGACCTTTTTCTTTCAGATATCTTAATACTTCGATACTTCTATCGTATTGGGCTTGTATACGTACTTCACGAGTTAACCTACGAACTGTTTCTATATTGTGAGAAATTACTTCAGGAGCAGCAGTAATCAATCGGTCTATGTTTTTTGTGTCTCCTTGGAAGTCTGGAATCAAAGTCTCCATCGTTGTGTTTGGGTTTGCCCTTCTTACGGCTGCTATGGTTTCTGCCCATATAATTGAACCTCCATCTTTTAAATCATCTCTATCTACGGATGTTAATACAGCGTGTTCAATTTTCATAATTTTAATTGATCTCGCAACTTTTTCAGGCTCATCCCATTCCACAGTTTCAGGTTTTCCAGTTTTTACACCACAGAAACCACATGATCTTGTACAGATATTCCCCAAAATCATAAAGGTCGCTGTTCCTTCTCCCCAACATTCTCCCATGTTAGGACAACTTCCACTTGTACAGATGGTATTGAGTTTGTACTTGTCTACCAATCCACGAAGTTCAGTGTACTTTTTACCCAGGGGTAACTTTACTCTTAGCCAGTCAGGTTTTTTATTTCCCACTGGAATGGTTCCTGGGTTTGTTGGTATTTGTGTTTTGTTTGATAATACGGATTTGAATGTTGATGTTTCCGGATTCATGATGTTTTATTTGTGGTGTAAAGATACAAAAAGTGGATTGTATGAAATAAAAAAAACAATTTTAAACTAGTTTATAATTGTTTTTGTTAACGCCTTGGTTTTTGATCGGTTAGTGGGTGGATATTCAAGACCAATCTTTGATTCAAAAGGAATTAATGGTTCTGATTTTTATTGATTTAATGTTTAGAATTCCTGATGATCTCCGCAAGGATTTGCTTGGCTCTTAGTAATTTGACTTTTACGTTGTTGATTGGTTCCTCTATTGTGTTGGCAATCTCATCATAGGTCATGTCTTGAAAATATCTCAAATTGATTACAATCTGATATTTTGGTTTCATTTTTTTGATGTTTCTTTTTAGTGCGTCTAAATTTTGCTCAATAATAATCTTATCCTCTGGTGAGGGATTTATATCTGACACAGTATAAATCTCTTTGTTTTTGTGATGTATAGATATTGGGATGTTTTTTTGTTTTCGTAGCTCGTCAATTAGTAAATTTTTGGCGATGGTAAACAACCAAGTTTTGAAGCTGTAATTGTGGTTGTATAAGTTGATTTTTTCGAAAGCTTTCGAAAAAGTAACAATAGTAATGTCTTCGGCATCTATTGTTTCATCGATGATTTTGGATCTTAAAAAAGTGAAAACATCACTCCAATACAAATTCAAGAGATAATTGTATGCGGTTCGGTCTCCTTTTTTAGCGGCAACAATTTGAATGTCTAGTTTCTTTTCTGGAGTCATGACCACTTTTGTGTTTTGTTTATTTTGCTTTCGACTAAAATATACAATTGAAAAAATAACAAACATACATCCAACAAAGGAATCAATAAAATAAACTTCTTTTCCTTAAGCTTTTTTGCCGCTAACCCTACGACAATATATTCACTCAAAAACTTAACAAAAACACATCCATAAAATAACAATTGGTTTTTGTAACCCTCTATGTAGGCTATACCAAAAGGAATTAAAAACAAAAATACCGTTCTGTTGAAGGCATAGAGACCTAATAAAAATTTATGTTTGGTTTGGTATAAATCTGCGGTACTGATATGTCTTTTTTTTTGAACGAGCCAACTACTTAAATTCGTTTTCGGTTCAGAAATGGTGTGTGTTTGTTCATCAAAAGAAAGTTTGGTATTTTGTTTTGTTGAAATTTGATTGATGAGCAAGTCATCGTCGCCAGACATGATTTTGATATGTTTGTTGAATCCTTTGTTTTTTAAAAAAACCTCTTTGCTGTACATCAAATTTCGGCCAACACCCATATAGGGCGTTCCAATTTTTGCAAATGAAAAATATTGTAATGCAGTCATCAAAGTTTCATAGCGTATGACTTTGTTTAAAAAACTATTGGGTATTGTTTTATAGCTACCATATCCCAAGACAATCTTTGTCTGACCAGTAAACGCATTTGCCATTTCTTGTATCCAATATTCACTCTTAGGAACACAATCAGCATCTGTAAATAGAAGGCAGTCATGGCTTGCGGCTTTGATTCCTAAAGTCAAAGCATACTTTTTATTGCCACGGAAGTGCTCACTCTCTTTTACCGTTATGACTTTTATAAAATCGTGTTTAGATTCAAGCGTTTTGAAAAGATCTGTAGTTTTGTCGTGAGATCTATCATCAATCAACACCAATTCAAAGCAAAAATATTTTTGCTCTATGATGAATGGAAGGTTTTTTTTTAAATTTTCAGCTTCGTTTTTTGCGCAAACAATCACTGAAACGGGGATATTGTTTTTATCTAGTGCTTGGGGTTTCGTAAAATTAAAGAAATTGAATATGATCAAGTAGTAGACAAGATGAATAAAAACAACAGCAACACAAAGAGATAATAGCATCATGTATGTTTGTGTTAAACAGTTGAATTATTTGTTTTCGCAGTCTTCAGGCATTTTTCCACAAAAGCTACAAGGTTCACCATCCTCATTAAAATTTGCGTTCTGACTCGCACAAGTTCCTGAAAATTCACCATTTTTCTTTCCCCAAATTTTTATCGCGATTCCTGCAAATGCCAATGCTAGTAGTCCAAAAGAAATTAAGAATAGTTTCATGTCATGATTTTTAGCAAATGTATAATTTTTATCGTTAATTTTTAATCTAAATCACATTTGATTTTTCTTTTGGTTACAAAGTTGTCTTGGCTGTTAATAACTTGTTTATGAGTACTGTATATAAGGTAAATCTAGGTGTAAACTTGTCAATTCCTTATTTTAATTTTATTTCTTCTTTCGATTGTAGGAGTCGATTTTTATAGCTTAGCACAGGAATACAATTGTATTTTACTAAATTTGCAAGCATCAAATGAAATAATGTTTATGTACGATCAATTAATTGTAGTCAAAGTAGGAACCAATGTCATGAAGAACAAGAATAACAAAATTGTTCGCCCCGTGATTCAAAATTTGGTCTCTCAAATTGCTGACTTGTATGAGCGTAACATCATGACCATTCTGGTCTCTTCAGGCTCAGCCATTGCTGGTAAAGAGGTTTTAGGTGCTTCAATAATTAAAGATCCTTCCATTAGAAGACAGGTGTATTCTTCCATAGGTCAACCAAGAATGATGAGATTGTACTACAATATTTTTCATGATTTTGGAATTAATTGTGCACAAGTTTTGCCAACCAAAAGAGATTTTCAGCCTGGCGTACATCGAGATAACATGGTCAATTGTTATAAGGGATTGTTGGAAGAGGGCGTAATTCCTGTTGCCAACGAAGATGACACTGTTTCGTTAACCTCAAATATGTTTACTGATAATGATGAAATGGCAAGTTTGATAGCAGAATTGGTAGAAGCGGATAAACTGATCATTCTCACTGATATCGATGGTGTTTATACAGGTAATCCAACTGATGAGGGAACTCAGCTTTTAGAAGAAGTTTCTTCTGTTGAAAATTTAGATAAATATATCCAACCCAATCAGAAGGGTGAGGGAGAAGGAAGAGGTGGTATGAGATCAAAAATTAGTGTCGCTCAAAAATCAGCAAAAAATAATATTCCAACTTATATCGTTAATGGGAAGACCGAAAATATAATTCTAGATATCATAAACGACGAATATGTTGGGACTCGTATATCTAATGATTTAGAACAGTAAACATTTCTAGATGATGTTGACTTCAATCTCCAAAGCAATATCAAATTCCTTCCTAATTTTATTTTGAATTTTTTTTGCTACCTCATAAATTTCTTCACCAGTAGCATTTCCATAATTGACTAGCACTAATGCTTGTTCATTATGAATGCCCGCCTCGCCAAAACGTAAGCCTTTAAAACCTGATTTTTCAATAAGCCACCCTGCTGGAATTTTAACTAAAGTTTCAGATACCGGGTAAGAGGGTATTTCTGTGTGTCTTTTTTGTATGCTCTTAAACAAATCAACAGAGACTACTGGGTTCTTAAAAAAACTACCACTATTTCCAATTTTCTTCGGGTCTGGTAGTTTTTTGTTACGAATCGTAATTACAGCATTACTGACCTCTTTCAAACTAGGCGATTTATGATTGTTTAGTTCCGCTTTAATTGCTCCATATGAAGTGTTGATGTTGTGTTCTTTTTGTGTAAGCTTAAAAGTTACCTCAGTTATGATGTATTTGTCTTTTACTTCATTCTTGAAAATTGAGTTTCGGTATCCAAATTTACAGTCTGAATTGGAAAACATTTGGATCTCTAATGTTTCTATGTTTAAGGCCTGAACACACACGATAGTATCTTTTACTTCACACCCATAAGCTCCAATATTCTGAATGGGACAAGTTCCAATATTACCGGGAATTAAAGATAAATTTTCAATACCTCCAAAATTTTGATGGATACACCACAGCACAAATTCATGCCAGTTTTCACCAGCAGCTGCGGTTACTTCAACACTGTTTTTTGTGGTTTGCTTGGCGCTAATCCCTTTTAAATTTAGATGGATTACTGTCTTTTTTATATTTCCTGTGAGTAATATGTTACTACCACCACCCAATATAAAGACATCACTATTCTCTTTTAAAACAGATCTCAATTCTTCTAGGTTTGTGACGCTAACAAACTTTTCAGCTTTTGCATCAATGCCAAAAGTGTTGTATTTTTTTAAAGAGAAATTAGAGTGATATTGCATTTGTTAAAGATGCTGATTTTTGTATGAATAACAAAACAACTATGCTGAATAATTGATTGTTTTAACGTTGTTTTTTTATTAGGAGTTTTAAAATCTAGGTTGCGTTATTTTGTTTCAAAAGAGATATAGGTTTCTTATGGTTTACAAAACTATCCTCTACAAATTATTGTTCATTTTCAATGACAACCAATGCCATTTTGATCGTAGCGTAATCGAGTTGTTCGTTAAAATACTCGTAAAAACTTTTCAGGGATTTTGGATGTTCTACTTTTTCACGAGCCTCTCTTACCGCTTCAATTTCCTTTTCTGTAACAAAATCATTTAAGCTCAATTCAACTCCCTCATTGTAAAGTTTTACAAAATGACTTTGTATCGTGTTGATGCTTAAATTTCTTTGTGCTGATATTTCCTCAACTGTATATCCCTCTTTGTATAGTGCATAAGTGATTTTATGAGAATCTTTTTTGTTTTTTTTTGGTGTTGAAGATTTGGTTTTTTTATCGTTTAAGAACGTAATAATTTCAGTAATAAATTCATGTCCATAATCTTGCAGTTTTTTTTGCCCAACCCCTTCAATATTAATGAATTCACTCTCTGAAACGGGACGTTCGTTTGCAATAGACTTTAGGGTTGCATCACTGAAAACAACATAGGCAGGAACTCCTTTTGCTGTAGCCAATTCTAACCTAAGGATGCGCAATCGTTCGAACAAATTGTTTTTTACTGTTGTGTTCTTTTGAATGGTTTTTTGTGTTGCTTTTGGAACCTCTACGGGCTGTGTAAGAGAAACTTTTAAGCCTTTAAATAGGACTTTTTGTGAAAGTTCATTCAGTTTTATCTTGTTGTTTTCATGAAATGCTATCTCACAAATTCCTTGATTTATTATTTGGATGATGTATTGTTGCAACGTTTTCCATGTGAGGTCTTTCGCAACTCCATAAGTTTTTAATTGTTGATAATTTTTATTTAAAATGGTGTTGTTTTGTGAACCTCTCAAGAAATCAATCAAAACATTTAAAGGTTCTTGCTGCTGAAGTCTAAAAATGCCTGACAAAATCTTTTGGGCAATGACAGTGCCGTCAAAAAAAGTAGGAGGGTAGTTACAGACATCACAATTTTCACATTTCTCAATTGCTATTTCTCCAAAGTAACTCAATAAAATATTTCGTCTACAGCTTGTGGCTTCTGCATATTGTAGTATCCTGTCAAGTTTTGCCAATTGTACTATTTCATTTTCAGATCCCTGTGCAAACTTTCGCAATTGAATCACATCTGCATAGGAGTAGAATAAAATCGTTTCTGCAGTTAAGCCATCACGACCAGCACGCCCTATTTCTTGGTAATAACCTTCTATGTTTTTAGGTAGGTTGTAGTGAATAATCCAACGGACGTTAGATTTGTCTATACCCATTCCAAAAGCAATGGTAGCACAGATGATTGGGGTTGTGTCATGAATGAAGTTTTCTTGTATTTTGCTCCTTTCCTCTGCAGGTAGTCCTGCGTGATATGCCGCAGCTTTGCATCCGTTTTGATTTAACCGCTGTGCGAGTTGTTCAGTTTGTTTTCTGCTTAGGCAGTAAACGATTCCAGATTCATTAGGTTTAGAGATCACAAAATCGAGAATTTGTTTCACACGGTCTTGTGCAGGTCTTACTTCCAAACTTAAATTTGCCCTGTTGAATGAACTGATGTTTTTCTTTGCGTTCTTGAGATTTAATTGTTGAGCTATATCCTCTCGTGTTGCTTTGTCTGCAGTTGCTGTCAAAGCCACCATTGGGGTATTGGGTAGTTTATTTTTTAAGAATGATAATTGTGTATAGGCGGGTCTAAAATCATGACCCCATGAAGAAATACAATGTGCTTCGTCTACTGCAATCAAGCTAATCTCGGTTACATTGCTGAGCGATTCAAAAAAAACTAAACTTTCAGGAGCCAAATAGAGCAATTTGATCTCTTTGGAGATAACTTTTTCTATAATTGCTCCGTTTTCGCTAGTGGTTTGTGAACTGTTCACATAAGCAGCAGAAATTCCATTGGCATTAAGCGCATCAACCTGATCTTTCATCAATGCTATTAATGGCGATATGACCAGTGTTAAACCCTCCAATAAGATAGCGGGTAGTTGAAAGCAAATAGATTTACCCCCACCAGTTGGCATGATCACTAAATTGTCTTCACCATTTAAAATACTCATAATGATTTCCTCCTGTAGTGGACGAAATTTTTCATAACCAAAGTATTTTTTTAAGGTTGTTCTTAATTTTGTCTTTTCTTTCATAGTGTTGTTTTTTTCTTCTGTCGTGTTCAAGCTTAAAAGACATTTATTTTTCTGAATGGATTCTTATTTGCTTGTGAATGAACAAAAAAAATCCAAACAAAGCTTTTTGTAGGGTTTAAGTAGTTGTTATTGGTTTTTTTAGTGGTGAATGGGAAGCATCATTTGTTAGGAATTAGTGTAGTTTTATACAAACTAACAAAACTACCATGAATAAAAAAATAACCAAAGTTGTTTTTAAACTTTTTTTCTTGTGTCTTACTCTTGTAGATGCATCTGCTCAAAAAATTTCTGTAGGTGATGGAAGCTATACAACTTCTTTTCCAGGTACTGACGCTGCAGGTCGAAACGGTTTCCCATCGGGCAGTCCACAAATAATAGGGAATGCAACAGGTAAACCTGTTCCCACAAATGATTGGTGGTCTAAGCTAATTAAAGAAAATCACGCCGCCAATTTATTTAATTATCCCATGACCTTGAAGACAGTCAATGAAGGATTAGTGCTAACTTACATTCCATGGGGTGTAATCGGTGACAATGAGGCCATCAGAATTGGACTTGAAGGATTAAATGCTTCGCAGTCTAAAGTATCGGATTACTCAGATTGGACAGTAACCATGAATTGGAAAGATGCACAGCACGAAATGTCAGCTACCTCAGGGATAGGAATGCCATTTGTTTATTTTGAAAAAAACAATGAAGATAAAGTCGTCATAAAAGTTTCTTCTGGAACCGTTACCATTTCACAGGAAATACTCATCATCAAAAATGCTAGTGGCGGTGCTAATTTTGTTGTCTATGCACCAACGGGAAGTACATGGAGTAATTCAGGTAATTTATACAGTTCAACGCTAAATGAAAAAAACTATTGGTCCGTAGCCATGCTACCTCAAGATCAAAATAATGTAGAGGAGATTGCTAATGACTACAAAAAATATGCATACACATTTCCTAAAACCACAGAAGTTTCATGGTCATATGATAAAACTTCTGCGAAGGTAACGACAGATTTTCAGGTAATAGCCGAAGTCAAAGAGGGTACCCAATCAGAGGTGCTGTTAGGGCTTTTACCTCACCAGTGGGATCACCTTAGTCCAAACTCATCTATACCAAATGGTTATAGTTATCAATCGGTAAGAGGGGAAATAAAGACCTTGGCTTCAAACTCATTTTCGGTAGAAAATAAGTTTAGTGGTATTTTACCAACAATGCCTTACTTAGCCAATTATAGTGATAAGTTTAATCCGTCAGCTTTGGCCTCCAAAATCGATCAGATTAAAAATGATGGTTTGTCTGATTGGACAGATTCATACAATGAAGGTCAAGTCATGAATAGATTGATTCAGTCTGCTAGAATAGCCGATCAAACAGGGGATATTGAATCGAGAGACAAGATGATTGCAACCATCAAAGAAAGATTAGAGGATTGGTTGAGTTATCAATCTGGCGAAAAAGCTTTTTTATTTTATTACAATTCCAATTGGTCTGCCCTATTAGGGTATCCCTCAGGACACGGACAAGATACAAATATAAATGACCATCATTTTCATTGGGGGTATTTCATACATGCAGCTGCATTTATGGAGCAGTATGAGCCAGGTTGGGCCAACAAATGGGGGGATTTTGTCAATCATTTGGTTAGAGATGCTGCAAGTGCAGATAGAAATGATGCTAAATTTCCTTTTTTAAGAAATTTCAGTCCTTATGCTGGACATTGTTGGGCGAATGGTTTTGCCACCTTTCCTCAAGGAAATGATCAAGAGTCAACTTCTGAAAGCATGCAATTTAACTCTGCTCTAATTCATTGGGGAACCATCACTGAAAATGATGAAATACGTGATTTGGGCATCTATCTTTACACAACTGAACAAACTGCTGTAGAAGAATATTGGTTTGACATCCACGAAAGAAATTTTAAATCTGACCAAAGATATGGTTTGGTCTCCAGAGTTTGGGGAAATTCATATGATAACGGTACTTTTTGGACCTCTGATATCACGGCCTCTTATGGTATTGAATTGTATCCTATACATGGTGGGTCATTGTATTTGGCTCATCACCAAGATTATGTTCAAAAAATATGGAATGAAGTAGAAACCAATACAGGTATTTTGAGTGATAACGATAAAAACCCAAATTTATGGCATGATACTTTTTGGAAATATTTGTCCTTTTCAAATCCAGAAAAAGCAATTGACTTATACAACGCAAGTAAGGATAGAAATTTAAAGTTTGGTGTTTCAGATGTTCAAACTTATCATTGGATTCATGCCATGAATGCATTAGGAACTTTGCAACCACAAATAACTTCTGACTATCCTATAACAGCAGTTTTTGATAAAGATGGGCAGAAAACATACGTGGTTCATAATTATCAAGACAATCCGATAACGGTCAATTTTTCTGATGGCTATCGTATGGAGGTGTTGGCCAACAAGATGAGTACCAGTAAGGATATTGATGTAGAAGGTGTGATTTCTTCTGATTTCGATCAAGCCTATATAGGAGGAAGTGTCAATGTAGAAGTTCAGACGACAGGTGAGGTTACTAAAGTTGCTTTCTATGACAATGGGGTTTTTGTAGCAGAAGATCAGACCAAACCCTATGCACACAAGATCACAGATTTGGAAGTTGGAACTCATGGGTTATCTGCAAAAATATACCAAACAGATGATTTGTTTGTGGTCACTAATAGTGTTTCTGTAGTGGTTGGAATTCAACAACCTTACTCAGGTTCTCCAATTTTGATACCAGGAACATTTGAAGCTGGTCATTATGATAAATATCAAGGTGGCGTTGGTCAAAACATATCTTATGTTGATACCAGTCAAGACAATAAAGGAGAATTTAGATCAGAAGAATATGTAGATGCTACGGTGGTAAATGGTGAAGGTGCAACTGTGGGTTGGGTGGCTCCGGGAGAATGGTTGGAATACACCATTGAGGTTCAAAATGCTGGTTACTACGAGTTGTCATTTAGATATGCTTCTGGAAATTCAAATGGTGGGGGACCGTTTCATTTGGAAATGAACAATCAAAAAATAAGTAGTGATATTTCTGTATCAAAAACTAGTGATACAAATTGGACCACTTTTAGGACCAAAACAGTTTCAAATATTTCTCTTAATAAGGGAGAGCAAATATTGAAAATAGCTTTTGATGGTGGTGAATTTAATCTAGGTAAAATGACGCTAACGTATCAATCTTCCTTTTCTGAAGAACGTCCTTATGCCGATGCAGGGGAACCTATCAAAGTGAGGCTACCTGCCTCTTCAACATTACTTGATGGTTCAGCTAGCACAGGTGCAAGCGATAAGAGTATGGTTTACGAGTGGGATCAGGTTTATGGTCCTAGTGTAGTAGCGTTTGAAAACAACTCGAGCGCGAAAACAAGCATTACAAATCTTGTAGAAGGGGTGTATAAATTTAGACTGATTGTTGGTTATGATACCTATAAGTCAACTTCTGAAGTTATGGTAATAGTGACAGATTCAGAATTCATTGCTCCTGATGTGAGTATCTCTTCTCCAGCACAAAATATGAATTATATTGAGGGTCAAGAAATTGAGATTATAGCTTTGGCCACCGATTTAGACGGAGAAATTGTTAAAGTTGAGTTTTATGATGGAACTTATAAAATCGGAGAGGACACGACTTTTCCATTTGCTTACAACTGGACAGAAGCGAGTTTAGGATCTCATGACATTACTGCTAAAGCCACAGATAATGATGGAGCGGAATCGATATCGAAAGTCCTTCAGGTTACAGTAGACGAGAAAAAATCATGTAGTGAATTTTCTAGCCAAGCCAGCCAAGGTAGTTTTTCAAAAGGTTATAATATAACTTTTGAGACCATAGGAAGTAATGTCACCATTACGCTTGAGATGTTAGATACAGATAAAAATGGATTGGTCGCATATCTGTGGCAAAAATCACCATTTATAGAAACACCAATGGATCATGTTTCTGGTAAAACATTTACCAAAAAAGTAGGAAATTTAACTGCAGGCCAAACCATTACCTATGCATGTAAAGTTGATTTTGCAGGAGGTTTAGCTGTGACGAAGTTTTTCTCTTACACGGTTGGGGAGAGTTGTAATGGTAGCGGTACATTCAGTCTACCTACAAATAATTTTAAAATCAAAACCACAGGAGAAACATGTCCTAATGAAGAAAATGGAAGGATAGATATTGAGGCCAAACTCGCTTATACTTATTTAGCCAAGTTGAACAACAAATCCTATGATTTTACAGGTGATGATTTGTCTATCCCTAATTTAAGCCCTGGTGATTATCAATTGTGTATTGAGGTTTTGGGAAAGGAGTATGAGCAGTGTTATGAATTGGTTATTGAAGAAAGCAATAGTGTAAGTGTAACAAGTGTTGAGAAAAATAAAGTTTCAAGTATTGAAGTAGAACAAGGTACTGCTCCGTATAAAATTTTTGTAAACGGAGAGAAGATCCTCACTTCCTCAGCGTCAAACATCACTATTCCTGTTGTGAACGGAGATGTGTTAGAAGTTTTTTCTAATAATGATTGCGAAGGTTCCTATCGTACGCAAGTATTTTTAGAGCAAGAGGTTAGGATGTATCCAAATCCTACAAAGGACAAAATCAATATCTATTTATCTGATCAAAGTGAAGAGGTATCTATTGAGGTTTACAATACGTTGTCAAAACTAATTCTTTCAAAAGTATACACGCCTACAAACAATATCATTACGATTGATTTGAGTCATCTACCTGCGGGCGTTTATTATCTCAAATCACAGGTTGTGAAAAACAATATTTTAAAAATTATAAAACGATAAAAATGAAATATTTATTCTATTTTTCTTTATTCATTAGTGTTCTTTCTTGCTCAAAGTCAAACGGTGTTGAGAACAATCTTGAAGTGCCTGTCTTGCTGACTCCAGCGGATAACTCCTTTTGTATAGACTCAAACTTAAGGCTGTCTTGGAGAATGTCTGAGGATCAAGATTTGGCTGAGGTTACTTATTTGATTCAGGTTTCTGATCAAGAAAATTTTTCTAGCACAGCAAAAGAATATGAAAGTCAAGAGGCTTTTAGGATTTTTAGTTTTGAGAAAGATCAAACTTATTATTGGAGAGTTTGCGCTGTTGTAGCAGGACAAAGAAGTAAATTTTCATCACCTTTTCAGTTTTACACAGAGGGAACAGGTGCAGTAAATTATATTCCATTTACACCTGTGCTAAAAACTCCCTTGCAGGATCAATTAGTTGGCTCAGGAGAAGTTTTACTATCGTGGACAGCAAATGATCAGGATGTAAACGATCCTCTAGTTTACGATGTTTATTTTGGTACACGCGAGGAGAGCATTGAAAAAATAAAGTCTGACGGGGTCAATGAATCCCTTACAATCACGACCGAATCAAGTCAAACCTATTACTGGAAAGTCGTTTCAAAAGACAACCGTGGGGGTGAAGCCACAAGTGATGTTTGGTCTTTCAAGACAGAATAAGATTTTATTCAATCACAAAAAAAAACCTACTTCGTTTAAAAGAAGTAGGTTTTTTTTGTGATTGAAATTAGTGCTAAGCTCTGTAGTAGTCGAGAGATTCTGAGATAAGTGCTACAGGTACTTTACAATCTATTTCATATTTTTCAATTCCTCTAAGCAACACAAAAAATACTTGACCATTTATGTTTTTCTTATCATGTTTCATCAAGTCAATGATCGCTTCGTAATCTTCTGTTAAAACCGGAACTTTTCCAAAAATATTGACAATGGTGGATTTTATTACAGCTAAATCGCTTTCTGGAAAGTCAAGTAGCTTCGTGGAGAGGTAAGCCTCGGTGATCATACCCAAAGCGATAGCTTCTCCATGGGTTAAATTTGTTTTGTGATCAGTATCCAAGAAATAAGACTCAACAGCATGACCAATGGTGTGGCCAAAGTTTAAGATTTTACGCAAGCTTTTTTCTAGTCGATCTTCTAAGACGACTTCATTTTTTATTTCTATGGACCTATGGATCAAAGCCTCTAGTCCTAATTTGTTCTTTGGAGTGGTAAATCCATTCCATAAATTGCTATCATAGGTCAAACCATATTTAATGATTTCTGCCATTCCAGAAGTTGTTTCTTTTTCAGAAAGTGATTTTAAATATAACGTATCTATCACCACCATTTCAGGATCTGCGAACAAACCGATTTGATTTTTTAAGACCCCTAGATCTACTCCAGTCTTACCACCAACAGAAGCATCTACCATGCTCAATAGCGTTGAAGGAATATTTATGAATTGAATTCCACGCTTGTAAGCAGAAGCCACAAATCCTCCCATGTCAGTAATCACGCCACCTCCCATATTGATCAGTAAACTTTTTCTATCTGCACCTAAATCAGTTAGGGCTTGCCAAATACTCATACAAGTACCTAGGTTTTTATTGACTTCTCCTGATTCAATTTCAATGATTTCAAGAACAACATCTACTGTGATTTCTTGTTGAAGAATAGGTAAACAGTGTTTGTGCGTGTTTTCATCTACCAAAACAAAAACAGTTTTAAAGTCTTTTTTGCTGATGAATGAGTTGATCGCATCATAGCCATTGTTTTGAAAATAAACAGGATAGCTTGTGGATTGTATTGTGTTCATATTTGGGTTGTCTATTGAATACAAAATAAAGATAAAATATTATAATTTTAAGTAAAATCTAGTATAAAATATCACGCATCAATTTTTTTGTTTATTTTTATTGGCAATTATAGATTTAACCCAATTATAATATAAAATCTTTTAGATTAGATTTACAAAACATACAGCTCATGAAATTTGGTAAAGGCTTGTTTTTTTTACTGTCCATCGTTAGTTTGACTCAACTGCTTGCACAAGCACCAGTCCCTACTTTGTCATCTTCAGTATCTTCACCAACAACAGCTACCTCGATTCCTGTAACAGTTAATTTTGACCAGGAGGTTCAAGATTTTAATTTGACAGGATTTCAAGCTCGATTTTTCGGTTCAGTTGGGGTGCCAAATGTAAACACTCCTGTATGGACGCACACAACAACCAACAAGATTACTACACAAAGTCAGAATGTTCTTGGTGTTCAAAAGACAGTAGTGAAATTTCAAGATGACATTAACAACGGATTGGTAAGTGCGCAAATTCCTTTAGATTCTTCGAATTGGAGCGACATCAATGCTTATGGAGCGACATTTAGTGGTACCTTTAGGATGGAAACTGGGCCTGGAGGTGAAGGTGGTTTTTTTACCGGATTACAAGATGATGCTGTTGACAAACGTTACGGAGTTTTACATGAAATTGTAAATGGAAAAGTTCAAATTAGAGTGGTCGATGGTGGATCTTTTTCTGTAACATTAGATGGTTTAGGAGGTAGACCAAATATCAGTCAGGGAGATTGGTATGCTTTTGAGGTAAGAGTACCTGTAGGGCTAGGAAATGCAGATGTTTTGGTCAATGGTGTACATTTGGGTCAAATTAGTTTTGACACCAATAACGGAGGTTCAGGAAGTAAAGTGATCATTTCAAGTGGAAGTACGGGGTCCTCTAATAGAACATTTTATGTAGAGAATTATGGAGTAGACATACCAGATAATGCTATTCCCGACATACAAGTCACAAACGGAAGTGTAAATTCAAATTCTTTTACTCAAGTATCAGCATCACAATACACATTTGAAGTCAATGTAGTTTCACCCGGAACGATATCTGTTGATATACCCGCAGGGATTTGTACAGATTTGGCAACGAGTAGCATCAGCAACACTGCCTCAAATACCTTAACCATTGAATTTGATAATGTTGCGCCATCTGTCAATGCTGCCATCTATTCCTCATCTTCTTCAAAACTAGTATTGTTACTCTCCGAAGTTATTGATATTACTTCAATTGACTTGACCAAATTGTCTGTGCATGAGTTTGGTAGTTTAGATCAGATTTCTCTTGAAAATGCTACCGTAAACACCAGTGCAGATTCAAACTCCATTTCGATAACGCTTGACGCCACAACCAACACAGAAATTGCGGCATTGACCACCCCTTTGTTAGATCAATCTAGCAGTGCATTTTCTGATTTGGTAGGAAACAATAGCAACCAGGTAGTCGATATAGGTTTTACGATAGACAACAACCCACCTGTGCTTACCCTTTTAGGGGATAACATTGTAACCCTAGAGGCTACAACTCCTTATACGGATGCTGGAGCTACTGCTTTTGATGACGAAGAAGGTGATATTACAGGTGATATTACCGTAAGTGGAACTGTGGATACCAGTACCATAGGAACTTATATTTTGACTTATAATGTTTCTGATGTGTCAGGAAACAATGCTACTGCATTGACAAGAACGATCAACGTAACAGTTTTTGAGCATATATATGAGAATGGCTGGGTAAATAGAGCACCAAGTCTTTCAGATTCACAAAATAATGTACTGATCAAAACCAATGCAACCATAGGTGCTAATTTTGGATGTGCTGTGCTGACCATAAATTCAGGTGCCATCCTCACCATACCAGATGGAATGTTTATGGAGGTTGATGAATTGGTTTTAGACGGAGATCTTTATTTGGAAGGCGATGCAGAACTCATCCAGACAGAGGTTACAAATACCAACACAGGATCAGGATTGTTGTATAAAATAATAGATGATGCCACGAGTTCTGGATATAGATATAGTTTTTTGAGTTCTCCAGTTCATACCTCAGGTTCTTATCGTCTGTCGGCAAATTTAAAATTCAATACTGGCCTTACGCTTGGAGACAATACAAATCCAACCTTTATAAGTACGGATTCAGATGGATTTGGGACGACCTTGAGTAGTGTTTGGTTTTATATTCTTAGTGGCCCCGCAACCTATACCAAAATAAATGAAACTAGACCTTTGTTCCCTGGAATAGGGTTTACGATGAAGGGTACCAATCAAGCCAATGATTTCAATTTTATCGGTAGCCCAAACAATGGAAACATTATACCACTATATTTAGCAACAAATGATTATGCACTTGTTGGAAATCCTTATCCATCAGCCATTGATGCAGATGTGTTCAACACAGCCATGCTAAACAATAACACAACCAATGGAACTGTCTATTTTTGGGATCAACCTACAGGAGATTCACATCTTCAAGATCAATACAATGGAGGCTATGCGACACGAGTGGGAGGAGTAAGTGCTCCAGCTTCGGGAGTTTCAGGAGCCCACACGCCAACAAATGTGATCAAGCCTGGTCAAGGATTTGTGGTTGTAGGAGGAACCTCTGGGGGTGCGATTACTTTTACCAACAGCATGCGTATTTCGAATACCAGTTCTAGTGGAGCCACATTTTTTAGAACAGGGGAATCCACAACAGCACAACCCACCATACGATTAGGGGTTGAGTTTGAAAGTGAGCAAGGGACTTACCATAGACAATTGGTGACCACGCCAAATGGAGGTACCTTGGGTTATGATCTCGGTAGAGATGCCAAGATGTTAGATGATTTTGATAACGATGCTTATTGGTTATTAGACAATACAGACGAGAAGTATGTGATTTCAAGTGTTCCACAGGTAAGTGATGATTTGAGCCTCAACCTTGGCGTGAGCTTAGAGAGCGAGAAAGAAGTTACTTTTACTTTAGATGCAACGACATCATTTTCTAAGGATCTTTATTTGTTAGATAAACAAACCAACCAGATCACAAATCTTCGAGAAGGGGATCATACCACATCGGTATCTAGTGGAGATCACATGGATAGGTTTAGTTTGGTGTTCAAGTCAACTGAAAACCTAAAGATAGAGGGAGTAGCAGAAAAAGGTCATGTCGAAATATATCATCATGATGATCACCTAAACATCTCTTCTGAAACGGCAACTATAAAAAAAGTCAATCTTTATGATATTAATGGGAGAGAGGTATTGGATTACGATGTATCTGAACTCACCAAAAGTGTGCGTTTGTCTTTAGCCAAAATGTCCCAATCTTTAATGATTATAAAAGTGAATACAAGTGAAGGAATATTTACTAAAAAACTTTTTTTAGAGTAACTTTGTAGTGCCTTTAAAAAAAAGTAATGATTAAACGTTTCCTGTATTTTTTGGCCCTCTTGGTCATTATAGATATCTATTTACTCAACGGTTACAAGAATTTTAATTTAAATTCCTCCTTTAAAATAGCGTTTAAGTGGTTTTACTATGCTAGTCTTTTGGTTAGTTATAGTTGTTTCGCACTGATTATTATAAAGTTTGACGATAGACCCACCCAATCAACTCTTTGGATGAACTTATGGTTTGGGTATACTTTTGCCTTTCTGGTCCTCAAAATGGTCTTATTTTTGGGTGTGGTTTTAGATGATTTGATTAGGGGGATTGAATACTTGAGTAAAGCAGTTTGGAACCTTATGTCACAGCCCAGTACCAAAGTTGCTTATCCTGACCGAAGAAAATTCATTGGTCAGCTAGGGTTGGGACTCGCTAGTGTTCCATTTTTAGGGATGTTGTATGGAATCACAAAAGGGAAATACAATTACAAGTTAAAATCGGTTTCATTGGATTTTAGCAATTTACCTAGAGTTTTTGATGGCCTAAAGATTGTTCATATATCAGACATACATTCGGGTAGTTTTGATGATATCGAAGCAGTCGCCCAAGGCGTAAACATGATTAAGGAACAAGAAGCGGATTTGGTTTTGTTTACAGGGGATCTGGTAAATAATGATGCAGAAGAAATTGTTCCCTACAAAGAACTCTTTGGGGGGGTTCAAGCACCATTAGGTGTTTTTTCAACATTAGGCAATCATGATTACGGTACCCATAAACGATGGAAAAGTAAGGAGGACAAATACAACAATTTATCAGATTTAAAAGCCCACCAGAAAGAGATGGGATTTGATTTGCTAAACAACAGAACGCATACCATAGTTAAAGAGGGACAAGCGTTAGACATTGTAGGAGTTGAAAACTGGGGAAAACCACCATTTCCTCAACTGGGAGATTTAGATAAAGCACTTGAAGGAACAAATCCAAACCATTTTAAGATCTTATTATCTCACGATCCCACACACTGGGATGAAAAGGTTATACCAAATGCTCAAAAGATAGATTTAACGTTATCAGGTCATACCCACGGTATGCAATTTGGTGTTGAGATACCAGGTTTTAAATGGAGTCCATCAAAATACATATATAAGCGTTGGGCAGGTTTGTACCAGAACAAAGAACAATTCTTATATGTCAACAGAGGTTTTGGCTTTTTAGGGTTCCCAGGTCGAGTAGGGATTTGGCCCGAAATAACAGTAATTACTTTGAATAGAAAAGGATAGCAAATGGATGCTTTTAACCACGCAATCAATCATTGGTTTGACCAGTCTAAACTCGCCCTGAAAAATCTTCCGCCTCTAAAAGAAGAGCTATCAAAAAGACAAAAATTGGTACAGGTCTCGGAATACAATGCTACTTTTTCAATCAATATGGTAAATGTTTGTGGTACCTATGCTATCGTAGGAGGCAACCCTGACACAAAGGATAGTTATTACACGGGTACTTTGCAAATAGAATTGTTGAACAATCAAATTGTAGCGACTTGGTTGATTGATGGGAGTCAACCTCAAAATGGTTATGGTTTTGTATTTAACAATACGCTAGTTCTTCAGTTTAAATATCACGCCAATGCGGATTTGTTTCACGGTATTGTTGCTTACGAATTTTTGACACCTGAAATAGTAAACGGTAAATGGACAGAAGAAATGGCATTTGAAAGTGCTTTTGAAATGGGACGAAAACTTCCTTCTAGTGAATTAGATCTTGCAAATCCAGAACCTTTTTTTAGTGCGAATTGATACAGGCCGCTGATCGTGAGCTTGATGTGTTTATTGTATTGGTTTTAAACCCTTAAGAATAAACAACGGTAAATACTTGTATTTAACTTCTTTTAACTATTTTTGCGCTTTAAATTTAAAGCACACCATGCAAGAAATAAGAAACATAGCTATTATAGCGCACGTTGACCACGGTAAAACTACTTTGGTAGATAAGATTATTGACCAAGCTAAAGTTCTAGACGAACGAAAAGAGCGTACAGATTTATTATTGGATAATAATGATTTGGAACGTGAAAGAGGAATCACAATTCTTTCAAAAAATGTTTCTGTTCAGTACAAAGGAACAAAAATCAACGTAATTGACACCCCTGGTCACGCCGATTTTGGAGGTGAAGTGGAGCGTGTATTAAAGATGGCTGATGGTGTTTTATTGTTAGTAGATGCTTTTGAAGGGCCGATGCCTCAAACTCGTTTTGTTTTGGGAAAAGCCATTGAATTAGGGTTGACACCTATAGTAGTTGTCAACAAAGTAGACAAAGAAAACTGTACTCCTGATATCGTTCATGAAAAAGTATTTGATTTGATGTTTGCCTTAGAAGCAACTGAAGAACAGTTAGATTTTGCTACAATTTATGGTTCAGCAAAGAACAATTGGATGAGTACTGATTGGAAAAACCAAACAGATAATATTGTTCCCTTATTGGATGCAGTGCTAGAATCTATTCCACCTTCACCTTACAATGAAGGTACCCCTCAAATGCAAATTACTTCTTTAGATTTTTCTTCATTTACAGGAAGAATAGCAATTGGACGTATTTTCCGAGGAGATTTGCAAATAGGGAAGGATTATATGTTGTGTAAATCTGATGGTACCACCAAGAAAGTACGAATCAAAGAACTACACGTATTTGAAGGTATGGGTAAAGTTCAAGTAGATGCTGTACGTTGTGGTGATATTTGTGCCATTACAGGAATTGATGGATTTGAAATTGGTGACACCATTGCAGATTTAGAAAACCCAGAAGCCTTACCAAGAACTGAAATAGACCAACCTACAATGAGTATGTTATTTACCATTAACAATTCACCGTTTTTTGGTAAAGAAGGTAAATTTGTAACGTCTCGCCACTTGCGTGATCGCTTGTTCAAGGAACTAGAGAAGAACTTAGCTTTAAAAGTTGAGACCACAGATTCAGAAGATAAGTTTAATGTTTTTGGTCGTGGTGTATTGCACTTATCAGTTTTAATAGAAACGATGAGACGTGAAGGTTACGAATTACAAGTAGGTAGGCCTCAAGTAATCTTTAAAGAGATTGAAGGTCAAAAATGTGAACCTTATGAAACATTGTCTATTGATGTTCCTGAAGAAGTAGCTTCTAAGGCTGTGAATTTGGTAACCCTTCGTAAGGGAGACTTAATGGTTATGGAGCCTAAAGGTGATTTACAACACTTAGAATTTACAATCCCTTCTAGAGGTTTGATTGGTTTAAGAAATAAAATATTGACGGCTACTTCAGGTCAAGCAATCGTAAATCATCGATTTGCAGAGTATGGACCTTATAAAGGTGACTTTACAGAGGAAGTCAAAGGAGCAATCGTTTCTGCTGCAGCTGGTAAAGCAACAGCGTATGCGTTAGACAGATTACAAGATAGGGGTAAATTCTTTATTGATCCTAACGATGAAATATATGTAGGTCAAGTTATTGGGGAAAATAATAAATCAGATGAAATGTCTGTAAACCTCATCAAAGGAAAGCAATTGACAAATATGCGTAAGTCTGGTACTGATGAAGCGATGAAAATTTTTCCTAAAGTAAACTTTTCTTTAGAAGAGTGTATGGAATATATCAAAGCGGATGAGTATTTAGAAATTACTCCAGAAAGTCTAAGGATGAGAAAAATTACGTTTAAGGCTTAATTTCGCTTAGTACGATAAAAAAACGCTTTCAACTTGTTGAAAGCGTTTTTTTATACATTTGTTTTCTAATTTTATATTATGAACTACTTGTTCTTTATTTTCTTTTTTACTCAATTGTGTCTATCTCAAGATATTCACATGGACAAAAAAATTGATATTCCCCACAAGGTTAGTGAGGTTTCAGGTATTGTTTTTTTTAAAGGGAAACAAGAATTGATCACTTTTAATGATTCTGGAGGAAAACCTGAATTGTACATCTTAAGCGCAAAGACTGGAAGGTTAAAAAGAACTATAAAAGTTAAAAATGCAAAAAACATAGACTGGGAATCGATCACAGCAGATGATAAATTTATTTATGTTGGTGATACAGGAAATAACTATGGTAATAGAAAAAACTTAGTCATTTATAAGATATCAAAAAAAGCAATTGCTAAAAAAAATGTGGTCAAGGCTAAAAAAATTCACTTTGCTTATGAAGATCAAAGATCATTTGTCACAAAAATTCACTTGACGAATTACGATTGTGAAGCCATAACCGTTCATAAAAAAGAGATTTATCTATTTACCAAGAACTGGGAAAATCATCAAACCAATATTTATAGATTGCCCCTAACAAAAGGGAAACATATCGCTCATAAAGTTCACCAAATAGATATAGGTTGTTTGCTAACGTCTATGTCGTATTGCTCTGGTAATGATACTTTTATGGGTACTGCCTATGACAAAGATTACAAATCTTACTTGATTAAAATCAATCACTTCAATTCTAGAAATCAAAAAGTAGTAAAATATGATCTATACAAATCTATAGGATTTGCAAATCAAGTTGAAGGCCTTGCTTGGAAGACCAATAGCACCTTATATATCAGTAGAGAAGCTAGTGAAGTAAAATTAAGAGGTAAAAAACACAAACGCAATCAAAAATTAATACAAATTAGTCTTAGATATTAATGTATTTTTGTAATATAAATTTATTAGTGTGTCTGCATTTACAAAGCTCATAAAAGATCAAAAAAAACAAGCCTCTAAAAAAAAGAACCGTTTTAATTTAGAAGCCAATACGAATGCAAACAGAGTTGGTTTGTATTGTGCTTGTGGATCAAAAAAATCATACAAGCTTTGCTGTTCACGCATACATAAAAACATTTATTTAGCCACAAGTCCTTTGGCGTTGATGAAATCTAGATATGTTGCATTTGTGATGGGAGATATAGATTTTTTGATGTTGAGTCATCATTCTTCAACTCGACCTGATCAAGAAAAAGATGAAATTTTGCGTTGGACTCAAAGCATAAACTGGTCGAATTTAGAAATTACAGAAGTAGAACCGGTTCATCAACAAGAAGGTTTTGTTAGTTTTAAAGCAAGTTATACTGACAAAGATGTTCCTCATGTGATTTATGAAAAATCACGATTTGTGATTGAAAATAACCATTGGACTTATATAGATGGTATTCACTTCTAAACAACAAAATGATGGCAAAAGCAGGAAGCGATAAAAACACGAAAAACAAATCTAAGCACCAAAAGCTTTTAGAAAGAAAAAAAAATAAAATCAAACAAAAAGAAGAAGCTCATAAGGAGCGACTAAAGATTTTAAAGGCACAAATAAATGCTACAAAATAAAAAATGAAGATTTGGTTTGTAAAGACTGTTTTGTACAAGCAGATCCATTTCAAAAATTAATATTTTAAGTTTTCAAAAATACCTGCAGCACCTTGGCCCGTTCCAACACACATGGTTACCATTCCATACTTGCTGTTTCTTCTTCTCATTTCATTCATCAATTGCACTGTAAGTTTTGTTCCTGTACATCCTAATGGATGTCCTAAAGAGATGGCTCCTCCATTGACATTAATTTTTTCAGGATTTAAATCAAGTTCATTGATAACAGCTATCGTTTGTGAGGCGAATGCTTCATTCAGTTCAATCAAGTCAATATCATTCTTGTTCAACCCCGTATTTTTTAGCAGTTTGGGTATGGCCAATGCTGGTCCTATCCCCATAATTTTTGGGTCTACACCTACGGTAGCAAACGATACAGGTCTTGCGATAGGTTCGAGATTTAACTCCTTGACCATCGATTCACTCATAACCAATACAAAAGCAGCTCCGTCACTCATTTGTGAGGCATTACCAGCGGTGACAGATCCACGATTGGCAAATACAGGCTTTAATTTGGCTAGCGCTTCTAATGAAGTATCTTTTCTGGGTCCTTCATCTTTATTTACTGTATAATTACGATTTTGCATCTTCCCATCTGTATCAACATAAATTTCCTCAATATCAATGGGAGCAATCTCTTCATCAAATAGATTTTTTGCTTGGGCACTTAAGGCTTTTTGATGGGAATCATATGCAAATTCATCTTGTTTTTCTCTTGAGATGTCAAATGTATTGGCAACAGCTTCTGCCGTCAATCCCATTCCCCAATAATAATCTTCATTACCTGCTTTGGTTTCTCTGTAGTTAGGAGATGGTTTATAGCCACCCATGGGTATATATGACATGCTCTCAACACCTCCTGCAATAATACAATCAGCCATACCAGCTTGTATTTTAGCAGAGGCTATAGATATCGATTCTAACCCAGAAGCACAATATCTATTGACAGTCATTCCAGGGACATCATTGATATTTAACCCCATTAAAGAGATCAAGCGACCAATATTCAAACCTTGTTCAGCTTCCGGCATAGCATTGCCTACAATCACATCATCGATGCGAGTTTTGTCAAGTTCAGGAGTTTTCTTTAATAAATATTGTATGGTTTCGGCAGCCAATTCATCAGGTCTTTTGAACCTAAAAACACCTTTAGTTGCTTTTCCTGTTGCAGTTCTATATCCTTTTACGATGTATGCTGTTTTCATGTTTTGAAATTTTTATCGATTTTTCTTAGGCGTTTCGTATTGATTTACTTTTTTCATCGCATATGAAAGGAGTATTAATTTCGAAGGGGTTTTCCGAATTTAAGCATGTATTGAATCCTTTCTAAAGTTTTCTTTTCTCCTAGGAGAGACAAAAAAGCTTCCCGCTCTAAATTTAAAAAGTATTGTTCTGACACCCACGAAGGTTCTGATAAATTTCCACCTGCCATGACATATCCGAGTTTGTTTGCAATAAGTTTATCATGTTTAGTAGCATAGTTTCCTGCGAACATACTATCTGCCCCCACTTGAAACATTCCTAACACGTCTTGACCTAATGCTTTTATCTTTTGAGGAGTAGGAGCGATATAACCATCCTCTAACATTTGTAATGCATAATTTTTTGCAGTTGCGATTTGTTGATAGTCATTTACGGTTACCAAATCTTTATGAGGTTGGTGATACCCCAAATCATAGGCTTCGTGTGCAGAAGAACTTACTTTAGCTAGAGCAATATTTGTAAAAACAGCGCTCATTCTGTTGAGTTTTACATCATCTTTTAGAACCAAATCTGAAACTCTTTTTGTCATTTCTTTAGTACCTCCACCTCCTGGAATAAGCCCTACTCCAAATTCCACAAGACCAGTATAGGTCTCTGCACTAGCAATGATCTTGTCAGCGTGTAGGCTCAATTCACACCCTCCTCCTAAGGTCAAACCTCTTGGTGTGATTAGTGTAGGGCAAGAGGAATACCTCATTCTCATTACTGTATTTTGAAAATAGGTTACGGCATCATTGAGTTTATCGTATTCTTTTTCAGTTGCTAGTAAAAATACGGAGGCTAAATTTGCTCCAACAGAAAAATTAGTAGATTGATTTCCTAAGATAAGAGCATCATATTCAGTTTCTGCCAAATCAATTCCTTTGTTTATGGCTTGTAAAACACCACTACCCAAAGTGTTCATTTTGGAATGGAATTCAACATTTAAAACTCCATTGCCCAAATGTTGAATCGAAGCTTCTTCGTTGGACCATACTGTTTTTGTTTTTTTGATGTTTTCCAAAATGATAAAACGTGCTTGTCCTGGAATTTCTATTTTTGTTTTAGAAAGAACATCATAAACTATTTTTTTTCCTTCTGTAACATCATAAAACTTAAAGTGACCCCGATTTTTAAATTCCTCAATCCATTTTGGGTAGGTATATCCTTCAGAAGTTATTAGAGATAGTCCTTGTTCAAATCCAAGAGCATCCCAAATTTCAAACGGTCCATGTTGCCATCCAAAACCTGCTTTCATGGCCTCATCAATTTTGTATAGATCATCAGAGATTTCAGGAATTCTATTCGCTACGTAAGCAAATAAAGCGGCAAATGATTTTCTAAAAAAATGACCGATTTTCCCTTTGTCTTGAATTAGTATTTCAAATCTATCTGCGATACAATCCATATGATTTAATTTCGATAGTAAACCGGGATTGTTTTTTTTTGTGGGCTTATATTCGAGCGTGTTTAGATCTAAAGATAAAATATTGTGGGTTCCATCAGGATTTCTTTTTTTTTGATAGAAACCCTTTCCCGTTTTATGCCCATACCATCCTTGATGAATCATATCTTGAATAAAGTTTGGAACTTTAAAATAGTGATGGGCTTCGTCTTCTTTGCAGTTGTCATAAAGTCCATTGGCAACGTGAAGTAAAGTATCTAGGCCAACCACATCAACTGTTCTAAAAGTTGCAGACTTTGGTCTTCCTATTAGTGTTCCTGTGAGTTGATCCACTTCTTCAATTGATAAATTGAGTTCTTTGACAATATGAAACATATGCATGATTCCAAATATTCCTATTCTATTACCAATGAATCCAGGTGTATCTTTAGCTAAGATTGATGTTTTTCCAAGAAACTTAGAACCAAAGTTGACCAAAAAATCAACGACTTCTTTTTTACAATCTGGCCCTGGAACTATCTCCAAAAGTTTTAAATATCTAGGAGGGTTGAAAAAATGTGTCACAGCGAAATGTTCTCTAAAATCCAAGGAACGGTCTTTGTTCATAAACTGAATTGGAATTCCAGAGGTATTACTCGTGATTGGTGTGCCAGGTTTTCTGAATTTCTCTATTTGATCAAATACTTTTTGTTTGATTTCCAATCGCTCAACAACCACCTCAATAATCCAATCAACATTTTGAATCTTTTCAATATCGAACGACAAGCTACCCGTTGTGATTCTAGAGGAAAAGTTCGATTTATAAAGAGGTGTTGGCTTTGTTTTTATTGCTTTTTGCAAGTTGTTGTTCACAATTCTATTTCTAATAGAAGTGTGGTTTAATTTTTTTCCTTCAGATTTTTCTGAAGGAGTCAGTTCTTTGGGGGAAATATCCAAAAGTAAAACTTGAACACCAATATTTGCAAAGTGGCAAGCAATCCTAGACCCCATAATTCCAGCCCCTATTACTGCTATTTTATTGATGTGCTTTTTCATGTTACATTTTGTTAATTGAGCGCGAGATAACTCTAAATAAATAAAATTTTATTTATTCTTCTACTTTCATGCTTGTTATTCAAATATATTAAAAAACGATGTAAGCTGAATGAAAATGAAATAAATGAAATGATAATTTTTTTTTAAATTAAGCAATTGTCAATACAGTTTATGAAATAAAAAACAATATGAGGGTTGTGGTTTTAATATTAACCTTCATTAAGAAAATTAATATTAAAGAATATATAATACCTTTGATTACCATAAAAAAACTAAAAGTTTATGTCTGAAACTATTTTAAAAATTCAAGAAGTCTCTAAATCTTATGGTTTAAAATTGGCACTGAAAAATGTTTCTATAAATATTAAAAAAGGGTCTATATATGGTTTGATTGGTCAAAATGGAGCTGGAAAAACTTCTTTATTGAGAATATTAAACCAAATCATTGAAGCTGACCAAGGAAAAATACTATTTAAAGGTCTTAACATGACTTCCAAAAGTGTCAAAGAAATAGGTTATTTACCAGAAGAAAGAGGGTTGTACAAAAATATGACGATTGAGGAACAGGCCTTGTATTTTGCTCAACTGAAAGGGATGACAAAATCAAAAGCTTTGAAACAATTAAATTATTGGTTAGATCGGTTTGAAATATTAGAATGGAAAAAGAAAAAAACACAAAGCCTTTCAAAAGGAATGGCTCAGAAAGTTCAATTTATGATTGCCGTTATTCATCAACCTGACTTATTGATTTTAGACGAACCTTTTAGTGGTTTTGACCCTATTAACGCAAACTTAATTGCGAAGGAGATAAAAAATTTAGCTCAAGAGGGTACCACTATCATATTTTCGTCTCACAGAATGGAATCTGTAGCTGAAATGTGTAATGATATATGTTTGCTTCACCATGGAAAAATAATATTGGAGGGAAGTGTTGAAGCGCTACAAAAGCAGCATGCTAAAAAAAATTATGAAGCCACTCTTTCTAATATATCTGAGGTTGAATGGGAATCTTTTTTATCCAATCCTTCATACAAAACACAATGGATTCAGACAAAAAACAAAGAAATGAGTTTAACAACAGAAGAAACTTCTAATGGTGCGGATAAACTTTTAGAAGATTTGTTAAAAGTAGGACAAGTAGTTTCATTCACACAGCATTTACCAAGTTTACAAGATATTTTTATCAAAACAATTGAAAATGAATAAATTAATTCTAATGATTAAAAGAGAATTCATCACTAAGGTAAGAAGTAGCGCTTACTTGGTTTTGATTTTTTTAAGTCCTCTTCTTGTGATTGGTACGTTTGCTGCTGTTTTTTACTTTAGCAGTCAAGAAAAAATTGATGATGATCAGAAGGTATCTGTTCTCGTAGTTACATCTCCTGAAATCATTTTAGAGTTACAAAAAAAACTTCCTAATCTTTATTTGGATATTGAGAGTTCTATGTCATTTGAAGCTGCTAAATTATTGATGTATGAACAAAATCATAACGGTTTGTTATATACAAACCCATCTCTTTCTGTAATGAAAATCTGTTACGATGACAATATCCCTTTGGCTGTTATTGAAAATATCTGTCAGAAGTCTCACATAGTTCAACAATTAAAACAAAATGGAGTAGATTCAAAAACAATAAAATTAGCTTCAGCAAGTGTCCCAATTCATGCTCTCAAAAAAGAGAATCCAGAGGTAACCATAGAAAAATGGGGTAAAGGGTTGATCGCTGTGGGATCAGGGTATTTGGTTATGATGTTTGTGATTGTTTATGGAAATGCAGTGATGCGAAGTACCATTGAAGAAAAAAACAGTCGTGTCGTTGAAATTATAGTTGGAACAGTTAAGCCATTTCAATTGATGTTGGCAAAGATTATTGGGAATGCTTTGGCAGGAATCTTACAATTTATAATATGGTTGGTCTTAATTTTGGTTGGTCTCACTTTCTTAGAATTATGTTTTCCAAATGTTGGAGAAAAAACAATATTAGCAGATCAAATCTTCAGGTACCTTTGGCAAATAAATTACATTGAAATCTTTGTAAGTTTTATTTTGTTTTTTTTGAGTGGTTATTTTTTGTACAGTGCTTTTTATGCTACAATTGGTGCGGCAGTAAGTAGTGAAACAGATACCCAACAATTTGTTCATCCAATATTATTACCCTTAATGTTTGCTGTTTATATTGGTGTTTTTTCTGTTGTCAATGGAGATCCAAATGGAGAAACCGCCACACTTTTTTCAATGATACCATTTACTTCACCTATCGTAATGTTGATGCGAATTCCTTATGGTGTTCCTATCTGGCAAATAATTTTGTCCTTGGCATTATTATTGGTTAGTTTTATCACAACAGTTTTTATTGCAGGTAAAATTTACAGCATAGGAATTTTAACGTATGGAAATAAACCAAGCATCAGACAACTCGTGAAATGGATGTTTCAATAATAATAAGGATACAATAGAGATGAGTAAAATACTACTGATAGAAGATGAGGCAGCCATTAGACGTGTGCTAAGTCGAATTATTGCAGATGAAAATAGCAGTTATTATGTTGAAGAAGCCGAAGATGGAATCAAAGGCTTGGAAAAAGTTAAAGAAAAAGATTTTGATTTGATTCTTTGTGATATCAAAATGCCTAAAATGGATGGGGTAGAAGTGCTGCAGAGCATCAAAGCCATGAAGCCAGAGGTTCCTGTGATTATGATATCTGGACATGGAGATTTAGACACTGCTGTTCAGACCATGCGATTGGGTGCTTATGATTATATTTCTAAGCCCCCAGACTTGAACAGGCTTTTGACTACCGTACGTAATGCTTTAGATCAGAAACAGCTGATTGTAGAGAACAAGCAATTGAAGAAAAAAGTGAGCAAGAAATATGAAATGATAGGAGAGAGTGAGCCTATTCTCCAAATCATCAACATGATTGATAAAGTAGCTCCTACTGATGCTCGAGTCCTGATTACTGGCCCTAATGGAACAGGAAAAGAATTGGTAGCACACCGATTGCATAATTTAAGTCAACGTTCTAATGCCCCGATGATCGAGGTGAATTGTGCTGCTATACCATCTGAACTCATAGAAAGTGAGTTGTTTGGTCATGTAAAAGGTTCTTTTACAGGAGCCAATAAAGATAGGTCAGGAAAGTTTGAAGCGGCGCATGGAGGTACTATTTTTTTAGATGAAATAGGAGATATGAGTTTATCTGCTCAAGCTAAAGTTTTGAGAGCGCTACAAGAAAATAAAATAAGTAGAGTAGGGTCTGATAAAGATATAAAGGTTAACGTAAGGGTGTTAGCAGCGACAAATAAAGATTTACGAAAAGAAATTGAAGAGGGAAGGTTTAGAGAAGATTTATATCATAGATTGGCCGTTATTTTAATACATGTACCTTCCTTAAATGATCGTAGAGACGATATTCCAGTTTTGATCAAACACTTTGCCCGTTTGATTGCAAAGGAGCAGGGTGTCGCATTAAAAACCTTTTCAGACGATGCAATTGCAAGACTACAAGGTTACAACTGGACAGGAAATATTCGAGAATTGAGAAATGTTATAGAGCGTCTCTTGATATTGGGGGGTCATGAGATTGACGAATCGGATGTAACACTTTTTGCAAGTAAATAATCAAATAAATATACATGGTAAATCATCAAATAAAAGATGTTAAAATTGGTGTTGGCGTAGGGGTGATTAAATTTGGAATGATTAAAACTGAAGTATTAAATATTTTAGGTTTGCCTACAGAAAAAGACATAGAGAAAGATTTTGAAACAGGGGATGCTGTAGAAACTTGGGATTACGAAAATTATGGCGTAGCTTTTTCTTTTGATGAAGAAGAAAGTTGGCGATTAGAAACCATTACCATAAACTCAAGTAATTTTGAAATCAATGGAGTAGGCCTAATTGGCTATGGGATTCAAGAAGTTCAAGATTTTATTGAAGAACATGCTTTGGGTTCCATGGCATTCGAAGATTATTCATCTACAGATCATCCCAATCATGAATTGATTGATGTAGATCAATCTAATATGTTCTTTTGGTTTACTGATGAAGTACTCACCGAAATTCAATTTGGTGTGCAATGGGATGAAGATGATAATGCTTTATGGCCTGAATAAATGAATTCCATTTGCTATTTGGCATCCAAACAGCAAATGGACAATTAAAGTTACTTTTAATAGACAACTTATCTTTTAATTATTTTGTTTTTTACAACCAATCCTTTGTTGTTTTTAATCCTGTAGTAGTAAACACCTTGGCTTAAGTTGCTTATGTCCACTTGTATTTCATTAGAACTCCATTGATATTGCCTTACTACTTGACCTAAAGGATTAAAGATTGTGAATTCTAAAGATTCTGCATCAAAATTATCTATTTGAATGTTTAGTTTGCCACGAGTAGGGTTTGGGTAAACTAATATTTGCTTGTCAGCAATAGAAGTATTCTGATTTGAAAGGGTATGTGAACTTGCAATCCAATTGCTAGCCAAGCTATTGTCAGCATTTAAGTTCTGAAGTTCTAAATAAGCTCCTAATCCATCAGCTGAATCTGGCCAAGGGGACTCATCTTTATAGGTAACTTCATCAATGGTATTACCAAAAGCATCACTTAGAATAATTTGATAGGAGTTGTTGCTTAGACTTCGAGTGAACTCATCGAAAGGTGTTTTTTCGTAATAACTTTCAAATGCTTCTAAATTGTTACATAAATATATTTTCTGATTTGCCTCTATAGAATTATTTTCAGGAAATTGATAGGAGATTCCAGGTTTTCTAATGTAGTAACCCGTTAAATCTACCCTCTGATCCGAATGGTTTGTAATTTCAATAAACTCTAGATCTTTACTTGAAAAATTAAAATCTTCTAGAGGGTGATAATTAATTTTACTGATGACCAAATTAGGTACAACCACATCGATACAATTGTCCATCGCACTGATGTTCGTGTTGATCCAATTGATACGTTGAAGAATCCAGTTTTTCATGTTTTCAATGTTCTCGTGCTGTTCAGATACAGTTCCCCATCTCTCTTGTTCTCTGTCTTTTGACTCGCTCACCAAAGCGGCGTATTCATCAATATGATTGACAATAGTATTGTAGTTTAGAATTTGATTTTCAGCAGTTAGTTCGAACCACCGTTTTGCTAGATAGCATTGAAATATTTCATCTTCAAATAAGTCTTTCCAAAATTTAGCTCCTTGATTACCGACACTGAATTGCCACGTGTCAAAGTGACTCCTATCAAATCCCCAATCAAACAAATCGTTTCCGTACGTAAGATTGTAATCCCAAACGGGTCCAGCTCTTAACTTACCATTCTTGTCTTTGTGAAAGTAAGTGCTAAACTGATATGCATCTGGATTGGAAGATATTTCAGCCATTATCATAAAATCTACAAAACTAGGAATGTCAATAATTGAAGGATATCCATTTGTAATCGATGGGTTTGCAGGATTTGTCTTGGAAGCCAAGTCGTTGAAGACATTCTCAATGTAAATCGCTTGCTCGTTTGTGATTTCGTCTGCACTTGGTTTGTGATGTAGAAAATCTGTTTCCCAACCCCCATAATTAGGCATTCGCCAAGCAACATCACCACTTCCTGTGGTCTTATCCGCTTTGACAATATATCCTCCTGTGATTTCAGGATATTCATTGTCTTCTTCAGATATTTTCTTAACATCAACCCGATCAGAATCAATTTTAATTTTCTCTGTCAACAGATAGACTCCTTTGTAGTCTTCATTGACAATAACTTCAACGTATTTTACTCTTGGTGCGTAATTCCCCATCTTACTGGCAAGAGAATAAGATAGATAATCACGTATCATCGAGGGGTCAAAGGGTAAAGAATTAAGTATCCAATCATTTTCAGAAGGCATGCCCAGTAATTTAACATTGTTGTTAGCAATACCATCTTCTTTAAGTGTTGAAAATCCGTAGGGTTTTTTTTCTAAGGCTTGAGAACTACTTCCTCTAAATTCGATTCCAATATGACCATTGTAATTTAATGCTTCTTCATTGTCAAGGTCAGATAAATAATTTCTATTTCCATCATCATTGTATATAAGTTTCATGGTTCCTGGAACTTTTGGATCATCTTGTATTCCATGATCTGTTTTAATGACCATAATAGGTAAATTACTATCTGTCAAAGTTCTTTGCTGAGGAGTAGGTTCTTTCCAAAAATATAAGTTGTCTAAATATAAAGTATTGTTTCCTTCAGTTTTAAATTGAAAAGCTGCGCTTAGATCTCTACCAGCATCAGCGAAAAAACGGAGTGGTATATCTATGCTTACCCATTCTCCATTGGTTATTCCATCTATAGTCGCTATGTCATAAGCATTTTCACCACCTGCGATCAGAAAAAACTGAAACTCACTAGCATCAGCAGTATAATAATCTAAATGCACATATTCCATAGAAGAAACATCTGTTGTCTGGTAATCAATACCTTGATAATTAAGGTTTTCATACTTCATGGCCTTATTTCCAGCAATATCTATTTCTGTCATTATGGTAGCTTGCGACCAATTCGGATTTGTGTTTGTTGCAATTGAAGGATATTGATCACTATACACAGCGATTACATTTTCAGACAAATGGCTTGGTGTGGGTGCTGCTATGTTAGGGTTAGATGATTGCGAAAGTCCAAACATCGAGTACAATAGCGTGATTAATAAAGGGGTGTTTTTAATCATCTTGTGTTTTTTTAGTATAGGGTTTATTTACTAAAAGTATTAAATATAAGTTACAATTAAAAAATATTTAAATAAATCAAAATAAAAACATTGATTTTAAAAGCAGAGTATTTTGAAGAAAGAGGGTTTGTTACGATTTGATGGGGGTACCTATTTCAATCAGAAAACCATTATTATCTTTAACATAACCAACTTGTTGTCCCCAGGGTTTAAGACGAATGGGTGCATATTCTATTGCCCCATTTTTAATGGCGTTTTCAAAATCCTTTTCTATGTGGTCACTTGTAAATGTTATTGATATTCCAAAGGGTTTGTTTAGATGCTGGCTGACTTGGAATCCTTTTTTTAAATTATCATTTCCCAATTCTATGGTAGCAAACGCAATTGTTGTTTCTCCTGTAATGAGTTCCCCATAATCGTTTTCAGGGGTAATAAATTTACGCACAAATCCAAAAGCTTTCTCATAAAATATGATGGTTTCAGTAACATTTTTTACATAAAGGATTGTGTATCCATATTTCATCTTGTCATTTTAAATTATTATATCTACTTGCTCTTTATGATGTTCTTTTTAAGCTTCAATGCCCTATTCCTTCCCGTTATCATCGTAAACGTATTCATTTGTATAGTTTCGTAGTTTACAAAAGTAAAATAAATTACTCAATCTCTATTTCGATACTGTTAGATTCAGCGAGACCTACACCTCCTTTGTATTGTATCGTGTAAATTCCCTTTTTATTCATCTTATATCCTTCTAAGATGTTTATTTTACCGGATATTGATTCCTTGTAATTTAAGGTAATATAGTCTTTTTTTGTGGGTGCAATCCTTTTAACCATGATTCCAACATAAGGTAGCGCTTCATTGTTTAGTTGAACTCTAAAACAGTCCGTTGACAAACCGTTTTCAATGGGAGTTCCCCAGGGTAGAAAAGAGATTGAAGCGTTTTTTTTGTTAGTTGCTTTCATTGAAATTTCAATAGGTTCACCAATCAGATGTTTATCTGCTGCGGAGATCTCAGTTTCGATATAATGATTGATTGCTATGCTTTCTTCCAGAATTTCGTTTTTGTTGTTATGGCACGCACTGATGATAATCAACCCTATTATTGATGTCACTTTGGAAGTTATTTTCATTATTTAGAGAGTAATAATATCTTATTCCAAATACTTTCATTGATAAAAATACCATCTTTTAAGTTTTTAGCCCTAGCCTGAGCGCTTCGTTCACCAGGATAATAGATTTTATCATTTTTTTTCATGGGTTCAACGTCATGAGTAAAATCAATTATTTCATCAATCAATTTTTGTTGTAGTCCTTGATCATTAAACACTTCAGGGTATACACAAATGTATACTTGAGAGATTTCTGTCTCAATATCTTTTGAACTAATTTTACTGGTTGAGTTTCCTCCTGACAAGAGGGTAGCAAGCATATCTAATACCATGGAAAGAGCTGAACCTTTCCAATACCCAACGGGTAACGCACGTTCTTTAGATAAAATTTTCTTAGGATCGTTTGAAAGATTATCGTTTTCATCCCAACCTCCAGGGTAGGGTAATTTTTCTTCTCTTAACCTGTAGTCATTAATTTTTCCAAATGAGAACTGAGACATTGCCATATCTAATACGACATTCCCTTTTTCTCTTGGTATTGATACAACAAATGGATTGTTTCCGATCCTACTTTCTTTACCTCCCCAAGGTGGCATGTTGGGTTTCGTATTTGTGAATAGTATCGATACGCAATTGGCGTTGGCAGCTTGTTTACCATAAGTTCCTCCTCTCATCCAATGGTTTGTGTTGCGCAATGCGACCATCCCCATTCCATGCTTCTTCGCTAATTCAACAGCTCTGTTGGTACATTTTGTTGCGTTTACAATCCCAGGACCCTGATTTCCGTCCCAGCGTTCTATGCTTCCAAATGAAGCTATTTTCTCTGCTTCAGCATTAATTTTAATGACTCCTTTTTCAATATGTTCAATAAATAGAGGAACTCGATTGATTCCATGTGAACTTACTCCGTCAAGGGTGCTTTCTGTAAAGACACTAGCCATTAATTTGGCTTTTTCGTTGGTGAATTTATATTTTATAAAAAGGTCATAGAGAACTTTTTCTATATCTTCTTGTGAAATATTCATAGATCTTATTTTTTAAATATTGCTATTTGCTTGGTGAATAGATGTTACAGAATACTCATGTTTCTTCGAATTGTAAACATCAAACTCAAAAACTAAAAATAATCAAAAACTTTGAGTTATTCACATCTACTGTTTTCATAATGATTAGAGTTGCTAATATGTTGAATAGGTGTGGGAGTCCAGCTATAAATTTACTTTATAACAAATAGTTGATTTTATAATTTTGAGATCGTTACAAATGACGACTTGTTATTTTGTGGTGTTTGTGATTACTATAAAATAGGAGTACCTTCTAGAGTAAAGAAAACGTAAAGAATTGTTCAATATCCTTTATGTTTTGAATTCCCAATATCCAACATACTTCAGAAAGATCGGAGAAATCTAATCCGCCATTTGAAATAGCCTTATTGTTGTAGCGACCGTTTTTTCCGTTGTATTTTTTTGATAAATCTGTAGCAAGTTGCCAGATATTAACCAAGTCAGGAGTTCTTATTTTGTTTTTCCAATAGGAATAAGTAGGGTCACGAAATCCAGGAGTACCATTACCTATTTTATTTCCATCGGGAATTTTCTTGTAGTCAGCGTATTTTTGTACAAATTTGAGATTCTCAGTGGACGTATGTGTTTCATTCCAATCACTATGTTGCACAACATGTATGTGTTTTGAAACCTTCATTTTTGGTAAATTTATTTGGATGGCTTTTATCAGTTCAGCAGTAAAATCAGATTGACCTGCTTCTGCAATCCAAAGATCTCCTTCGTTTTGAAGTGTTTTCAAAACAATATTTTTAACTTTTTCAACTGCATAATTAAAGTTTTTGTGGGCATCTGTCCAGTTGTTACCAAATGAGAGCTGGAACAAATCGTTGGGAGGAACATATAAACCTTTCTGGTTACCGTATGTACCTGTAACTGCATGATATTGTACTTTGGAAAATTTTGAATTTGACATCAATGTAACCAAGGCAGCCACAGTATGAAGGTCATCTACATCTGTTTTACAATCAAATTGTACCAATAATAAATCTTTTTCTATGTTGAAATCTGCTTCTTGTGCAGTCTTAAGAGGGATTGCATAGCTTTTAATGCTCATGAAAAATGGCGCTATTCCAAGGATGAGTAATATTTTATGTCTCATATAGTTTTTCTATTTCTTTTATAGGCGTTCATCAAAAAATAAATGATTGGAGTAGATACTAGAACTATTGATAGCGGCAGGAATAAGGTTCCAAGCCCTTTTATGTTTCCGTTTACACTTTCAATAGTTAGAATAACGATTGCTCCGAAAATCAATACAATAACCAATTTTAAAACCCTTAACATTCGAGTTGCATTCATGTATTGATACAAAGCATTTTCTTTTGTTATTTCACAATGATAATTAAACACTTGAGGAAATTTATTGAGGATTGTTAATCCAACAAATAATAGGGTTGAAATCACTGGTAATGCGAATATATTTGTTTTGTCTCCTAATTTATCGATTGATCCAAGAGCGTTGTAGTGTATTGGGATTATTTTCGGTAATTCATAAAAATGAATCCATGTAAAACACCATATCCCTATCACAGAAATCCAACCAAATATTTCAATGATCTTATCTATGGGTGATAATTGTAGCATTATTTTTGGTTTTTCATACATGCTTTTTTTCTAAAAATTTTATTTGCATTGGTAAGTATAAGAAATACAATTCTTTTAGCGTGTCCTCAATGAGTTTATTTTGATGCCATTGGTCTAAGAGATGAATATACCAATACTAGCTAGTTTTACGTTGTTTAGTGTCTTTTAGAATCGTTTCATAACCTTAAAACATAGGATAAACGACTGTTAGCAGAATGTCAAATAAAGAGATGTGATTTTTTTTGGCATACCAAACTTTTGATTCTATTGAACATTCGGATTCTCAACTATTTGTTCATGTACATTTCTATTCATTTTAACACCATGCATAACGTTATTGACGATTAAAAAAAATAAAACCTCCAATCTTATATAAAAGACTGAAGGTTTTTATTCGTATTTGTAATGGGAGCAATTTTTATTATTTGCTCAACCATTCTTTCGCATTCACAAAAGCCTCTAACCACGGAGAAACTTCGTCGTTTCTATCTTTAGGATAGTTGGCCCAATTCCATTGGAAAATGGAACGTTCTATGTGAGGCATCATAACTAAGTGACGACCATCTTTTGAACTCATCATTGCTGTATTATAAGAAGATCCATTTGGATTGGAAGGATAGCCCTCATATCCATACTTAGCCACTACGCTATACTGTTCTTCTGAATAGGGTAAATTGAACTTTCCTTCTCCATGAGATATCCAAACTCCTAATGTACTTCCTGCTAAAGAGTTTAACATCACAGAGTTGTTTTCTTGAATGGCAACTGAAGTAAATCCTGATTCGTGTTTGTGAGAATCGTTGTGTTCCATGACAGGCTTTTCAACATGCTCTGGGTTGATCAATCCAAGTTCAATAAGAAGCTGACAACCATTACAGATTCCTAGAGATAAGGTATCTTTACGAGCGTAGAAGTTGTCTAAAGCTGCTTTTGCTTTCGGATTGTATAAAAAAGCTCCTGCCCATCCTTTGGCAGACCCTAATACGTCTGAGTTAGAAAATCCCCCCACTGCAGCTAAAAAATTTACTTCTTCCAGCGTTTCACGACCAGAAATCAAATCGGTCATATGAACGTCTTTTACATCAAATCCTGCTAGGTACAAGGCATTGGCCATTTCGCGTTCTGAATTCGATCCTTTTTCACGTAAAACAGCAGCAATTGGTTTTTTATCAGCTGTTATTTTAGGCAATTTACCTGTAAATTGACTAGGGAAATTAAAATCTAAAACTTGTTTTTTATAATTGTCAAATCTTTCAGATGCTTTTTTATCACCTGATTGTTTTTTATCTAGAAGATAAGATGTCTTGTACCAAACATCACGTAACTCAACAATATTGAAGACTTCTTTTTCATTATCATTTGTCAAAGTTACTACCTCAGTTTCGGTTGCTGTACCAATATTTGCAAATTTCACTCCTGTATCGGTTAGTATTTTTTCCACCTTTGAGGGATGTAAAGTTTGGATGATAACCCCTGAGTTTTCAGCAAATAATGCTTTAGAAGTATCCCTTTCTCCCAGAGCTGTGATATCAATATTTGCACCCAACTGTTCATCTGAAAAACACATTTCCAATAAGGTTGTAATCAATCCCCCTGCAGAAATATCATGTCCTGCAGAGATCAATCCTTTTTCAACTAAAGATTGTATCGTATTAAAAGCAGTTTTAAACTTTGTACTATCTTTAATGTCTGGAGATTCAGTTCCTATCTTATTTAAAGCTTGAGCGAAAGAAGATCCACCAAGTTTAAATGTGTCTGAAGAAAAATCTATATAATAAATTGCGTTCCCCTTTTGTTTAGAAAAAACAGGTTCTACTACTTTTTTAATATCTTTACAATGTCCCACACTAGAAATGATTACAGTTCCTGGTGCAATCACGTCTTTGTTCGGATACTTTTGTTTCATTGATAATGAATCTTTTCCAGTAGGAATATTAATACCCAAATCAATTGCAAAATCAGAAACCGCCTGGACGGCATTGTACAAACGAGCATCTTCTCCTTCATTCTTACAAGGCCACATCCAATTGGCCGAAAGAGAGACAGATGTGAGTTGGTCTTGTAAAGGAGCCCAAACCAAGTTCGTTAAACATTCAGCAATCGCGTTTCTGGAACCAGCGGCTTCATCTATCAAAGCAGCTATAGGGGCATGTCCAATAGAGGTAGCAATTCCTTCTTTCCCATTGTAGTCTAGAGCCATAACCGCTACGTCATTCAAAGGGAGTTGAAGAGGTCCTGCGCATTGTTGCTTGGCTACTTTACCCCCTACACAACGATCAACTTTGTTTGTCAACCAATCCTTACAAGCAACAGCTTCAAGCTGTAAAACTTTTTTCAGGTTTTGCTGTAGGTCGTTATGGTTGTATTTTATTTCCTCGTATTGACGTGACGTCGTCTTATCTTTCATGATTGTTTTTGGAGAAGATCCAAACATATCATTCAAATCTAAGTCCATTGGCGCTTCACCAGTGACTTTAGATCTAAAAGTGAAACGATTGTCGTTTGTCACCTCACCAACCGTGTACATTGGAGAACGTTCTCGTTCAGATACACGCTCTAGATAATTGATATCTTTTTGGTTGATCACCAATCCCATTCTCTCTTGAGATTCGTTTCCAATTGTTTCTTTTGCTGAAAGGGTAGGGTCACCAATTGGAAGTTTGTCCGTGTCAATTAATCCACCTGTTTCCTCTACCAATTCAGACAAGCAATTCATATGCCCACCTGCACCATGATCGTGTATTGAAACAATAGGGTTGATGTTGCTTTCTACCATACCACGTATGGCATTTGCAGCACGCTTTTGCATTTCTGGATTTGAGCGTTGCACCGCATTTAACTCAATTCCGGAGTCCATCGCACCAGTATCTGCTGAGGATACCGCAGCACCACCCATACCAATTCGGTAGTTGTCTCCACCTAGAATTACGATTTTATCTCCAGCTGCAGGTTCTGCTTTCAAAGCTTGCTCGGCTTTACCATACCCCACACCACCAGCTTGCATGATTACCTTATCGAAACCTAATGTTCTTAAGTCTACATCGGTTAGATTATTATCAAGTTCTTCGTGTTCAAAAGTTAGTAATGATCCAGAAATCAGAGGTTGACCAAATTTATTTCCAAAATCTGAAGCACCATTAGATGCTTTGATCAAGATATCCATTGGAGTTTGATACAACCACTTTCTTTCCTCTATGTTCTCCCAGGGTCTATTTTCTTCTAACCTTGAATAGGAAGTCATGTAAACTGCTGTGCCTGCTAATGGTAAAGATCCTTGACCACCTGCCAAACGATCTCTTATTTCTCCACCAGCTCCTGTTGCTGCACCATTAAAAGGTTCAACAGTTGTTGGGAAATTGTGAGTTTCTGCTTTTAATGAAATGACAGATTCGTATTCTTTGTTTTCATAAAAGTCTGGTTTATCAGAAGATTTAGGTGCAAACTGTATAGCTTTAGGTCCTTTGACAAAGGCTACATTATCTTTGTAGGCTGAAACAATTCCGTTTGGTGATGCACTAGAAGTTTTTCGGATCAATTTGAATAATGAAGTTTCTTTTTCTTCACCATCAATAACAAAAGTTCCATTGAATATCTTGTGTCTACAATGTTCTGAGTTGATTTGTGAAAATCCAAAAACTTCAGAGTCAGTCAACTTACGACCAATACGCTTCGACATCTCCTCTAAATATTCAATCTCTTCATCACTCAAAGACAACCCTTCTTGTGCATCAAAATCCTTGATGTTTTCGATTTCAATAATCGGCTCTGGTTTCACATGAATGGTATAAGACTCTTGATTTAATCCCACATACATTTTTTGTAACATTGGATCAATCATGACTTTTTCTGAATCAACCTTTGTGAATTCTTCAATTCTTTCAATGCCAGCAATGCTCATGTTTTGAGTAATTTCTACGGCATTTGTGCTCCATGGCGTAATCATCTCTCTGCGTGGACCTATAAAAAAACCATCTAATGTTTTAGTATCTATCTGTGTTGCATTTCCGAATAACCATTCTAATTTCTTAATGTTTACTGCGGATTGAACAGAAGTCTGAACTGCGAAAAAAGTTGATTTTTTTTGAAAGAATAATATCATTACGAATGAAGTTTAATCATGTTTTATAAAAACACAAATTTAGATAAAATCAGTGAATTTTTGGGGAGTATTTTTTAAAGATTTATGAACAAAAAAGGGAATTGATAAGCAGTTGGATTATGATGAGTTTATCTATCTTTTATTTTCTGCTCAGTCTATAGATCTTGTTCATTAAAATTGGTGTATACTGTGTATATGCTAAAAAAAAGAATACAAATATGATGGCTCCAGTAATAGCGTAAAAAGGAGTCAATTGGTCTTTGAAAAAACCGCCCAATTTGAACCCAAAAAAACCTCGATACAATATAACAACATGAAATACATAAACAGACAACGTGTTTTGGCCTATGGTAAGAAATGTATTGTAATTACATCGTGTTGTCAGCCAAAGAGTAATTACTATTGGAGAGAAAAATAGGAGGTAGGCCGTTAGGGTTTGATTTGTGGTTTTTATTTCTTTTGTAAATAAATAACTCCCAACAGAGAAACAGATCCCTAAAAGGGTATATATGGTTGTTTTATTCATTCTAAAAGTGATGTTTTTAGAAGCGTAAACAATGATTTTGTGTGCTAAAATGACGACACCAATAAAAACTAATATTTGACAAAAACGCACAGGTTCATATTGATACTGAAAAGGTTCTAAAGTATTAAACAAAGGTAGAAGTTGTAAACTTTCCAATACAAAATAAATCAAATGCTTACACAAAAGTCCAACAAGGATTAGTGTTACAGGAAACAAATAATGATGTGCATAGTCTTTTAGTATTGTAATAAGAGTTCCTAATGACCCACCTAAAAACACATAGCCAGCCCAAGGAAACAATGGAAAAACAGATCTTTCAAGTGTTTTGTTTTTGCTGATGATGAAGATGTTTTCTATCATTCTTGGGAAGTTAGAAAAGTTTGCTTCGTGTAGGGTTGGACTGAAAATAATCACAAAAATCCCTAGACTTAGTAATAAGATTCCAAAAGGTATTTTTAGAATATAAATCTTTAGTAAATAAAGTATAATAAGAATGAAAAGAGAAGTCCCAATGCACTGTAAAATATGAAAAATTTGTGTGAGACTTGTCAACAGAGGTCTATCTCTAAAGAAAAAACTATTCAAATTTACTTGTAGTAGGTAACCCAATAATACAAGAAGGCTGATCCTTTTAATGCCTTTTTTCACTCTAGGGTTGTGCCATCCTTGAACTTTATTGCTCAGCAAGAGATAAGTAAAAATTAATCCTGAAATGCATAAAAATAATGGTGCAGTAAGGCCTCTAGAAAATTTCCAAAGCTCATAAATAGGGTTTTGATTATCTCTGAAAACGGATTGTAAACTTAAGGTCATAAAGTGACCTTCTAACATCATGATAATTGCGATAGATCTCAGGACATCAATATATTCTAATCTTTTCTTTTTCAATTATTTAACCGTATAATTTTCTGCAAAATTACAAAAAATATTCTGTAAAAATTTATATGCTGTCACAGGAATTAAATATTGTCATGTAATTTTTTCCTCCACTAATAAAGCCTAATTTTGTGGTATGGAAGAATTAAAATCCCTTTTTCAAGAAATTTACAATAGCATTGCCAAAGATACTTTTGTTAAAATAACGTTAAGTAAACCGATTCGAAAAAACGAAGGACTGAGAAATGTATATATCCGTTTGGTTAACCTTCAAGGCAAACAGAAACTCCAGTTTACCTATCGTAACAAAACAAATGATGTGGTCAAGAACTTTTCTAAAGATGAGGCTTTTGAGCATCTCGAGGAAATGCTGTTGCAGACCTTCCGTTTGGGGGTTCTTTTTACTTTATCGGATGATATCCAAGTATTTGTATCTAAGAAAAAGTTGGTTACATTAAAAAAAGTTGCTCCAAGTTTTACCAATAAATTACCTGATTCCCACGATAGACCAAAAGAAAAACGCGCGGCTAACAAAGATTACTTATATCATTTAGGAATAACTGATAAAGAAGGGAACGTGATTCCCAAGATGTCAGATAAATATCGTCAGATTAATAAATATTTAGAAATCATAGAAAACCTTATCAATGGGGTAAAATTGCCAAAAAAAATTCAGATTGTAGATATGGGTTCTGGAAAAGGTTATTTGACTTTTGCTTTGTATGATTACCTAAAAAATGATAGACAAAAAGAAGTTTCAATAACGGGTATTGAGTTGCGTGATGGTCTGGTCAAATATTGTAATGATGTTGTTTCAAAATGTGGTTTTGAGGATTTACATTTTGAAAGTAAATTGATTCAAGATTATGATAATAAAAAAATTGATATTTTGATTGCTTTGCATGCTTGCGATACTGCTACTGATGATGCTATAGCAAAAGGAATAGTAGCCAATGCCAATCTTGTGATTTGTGCTCCTTGTTGTCACAAACAAGTCCGCCAACAGTTAAAGGGGATAGAGCAGGAGAGCCCTCTGTTAAAATATGGTATTTTTAAAGAACGTCAGTTTGAAATGATTACCGATACCATTCGTGCCTTAATTCTAGAAAAACATCAGTACAATACCAAAGTATTTGAATTTATTTCGAATGAACATACTCGTAAAAATGTGATGCTAGTAGGTTCTAAAACAAATAAAAAGGCTGAAGTAGCAAAAGTTGAACAAAAGATTGAAATGTTAAAAAATCAATATCAAATAGATTTCCATTATTTAGAAAAACAGATAAAGATGTAGGTCATCTTTTTTTTAAGTAGTAGAGTAAGGATAGTATTCCGACAACAGTGAACAAGCAAACCAATTCTTTTCTAGTCAAACTACAAAGCAGAGTGATGATAATAATACTGGATATGATTGGAATAACAACTCCTCCAGGAACTTTAAATTCTGAAAACTCTTGTTCTTTGTTTTTTCTTAATTTTAGGACTGCCAGTGATACGCCCAAGTATACCAAAAGGATTGTAGCACTAGAAAGTATTGCTAACTTTTGAAAGCTATTTACAAGGCTCAATAGAAAAGCTAAAGAGCTATAAACCAATACCGATATATACGGTGTTTTATACTTTTGATGAATGTCAGTTAGTTTTTTTATTGGAATAATGTTGTCCTTTGCTGCTTTTTGAATTACCCTAGGGATTCCCAAAGATTCACTACTCAAGTAACCAAGCATTGACATCGCAGCGCCCATCGTTAAAACGGTATAGCCCAGGGGGCCAGCAATTTTCAGAGCCACTTGGCTCAAAGGGTTATTCGTAAAATTAGGAAGGTCGTTACCCAATATTCCTTGAGCTATTGTTTGTATCAATATGTATAATATGAGTATTCCCAGAATACTAATGAAAATAGCTTTAGGGATGTTTTTTTTTGGTTTCTTAATTTCTCCACTAATGGATAATGCAGATTCTGCTCCTTGAAAAGCAAAGAATAGTAGCAATGCCATTTTCCCGATCTGAGAAAAATCTGGAACAGTTTCAATAGTTAGGTAATCTATATTTATATTTTTCCAAGAAAGTAGAATCAATAAGAAAAGAGGAATCAGCTTTATGATGGTAATGATTTTAACAAATCTAATACTTTCCTTAATTCCGATAATATTCAAATATCCAAGGCCAAAAAACACAACAAATGAAAATATTATTTTAATTGTTTTCGGTTTAAAAAAAGGAAAAATAGAGCTCAAAATTTCAGTAATTGCATTCGTCACTGCAGCATCTGCAGCAATAGCGGAAATAATAAAGAGTACTGCCGTCAAAAAGCCCAAGTATGTTCCAAAAGAGTTCTGAATATAAGCATATACACCCCCTGAGTCTGTGATTTTACTTCCAACTTCTGCAAAACAAAGCATCACAAGTGTTATGAGTACTCCACAAAATAAATACGCAAAAATACTAGCTGCACCTAAACCAAAAGCAATTAAGGCAGGAAGTGTAAAAATACCTGCGCCAACAATTGTATTTATAATGTTTGCACTTAACCCTAAATACCCAATTTTTCTTTTTGACATGTTGTTTTCGGAAGTTTAGGAGTGTAATTTAATAAATTAAATAGATGAATCTATCATAATATTAAACATAAAGAACCTGTGCTTGTAAGTCCAAAAGGTGAGAGTATAATAAAAAAACCTCACTAAAATCAATGAGTGAGGTTTTGTATTTGTTTTCTTTTTTTGCATTTAAGCAATGCTGTCAACAATATTGTTTAGTGTTGAGCTTACTCTCATAACGTCAAAAGTTAAGTCTTGGTTTAACTTGTAGTATCCCCCAATATTAGCAGGTTGACCTTGTGCAGAAATCATCTCTTCAACAATTTTTGACTCGTTCATTGCCATAGCTTCAGCTACTTTGGTAAAAGTTTGCTTTAGTTCAGCATCTTCATTCTGTGCAGCCAATTCTTTTGCCCAATACATAGCGAGATAGAAGTGAGATCCTCTATTGTCTATACCTCCTAGTTTACGAGTAGGCGATTTGTCATTGTCTAAGAATTGTCCTGTAGCAGCATCCAGAGTATCCGCTAATACTTGAGCTTGTGTGTTGTTGTATCTAGCACTCAAGTGCTCTAAAGAAACAGCTAAAGCTAAAAATTCTCCTAACGAATCCCAACGCAAGTAGTTTTCTTCTTGTAGTTGTTGAACGTGCTTTGGAGCAGAACCTCCAGCACCAGTTTCAAATAAACCTCCACCATTCATCAAAGGTACAATAGACAACATTTTTGCTGAAGTCCCTAATTCTAAAATTGGGAATAAATCGGTTAAGTAATCTCGCAATACGTTACCCGTCACAGAAATTGTGTCTTTTCCAGCCTTTACTCTGTCTAAAGTGTATAATGTTGCTTCAAGTGGAGCTTTGGTTAAGATTTCTAGTCCATTGGTGTCATGGTCAGCTAAATAAGTGTTTACTTTTTTGATCAATTCTGCATCATGAGCTCTGTCTTTATCCAACCAGAATATGGCAGGATCACCTGTTGCTCTGGCTCTATTGACTGCTAACTTAACCCAATCTTGTATTGGAGCATCTTTAACCTGACACATTCTGAAAATATCTCCAGCTTCTACAGATTGTTCTAATAAGACCTTCCCATCAGTATCAATGATCTGTACTTTTCCAGCCTCTGACAATTGAAATGTTTTATCATGAGAACCATATTCTTGTGCTTTCTGAGCCATCAAACCAACATTAGGAGTTGTACCCATCGTGGTAGGATCAAAAGCACCATGTTCTTTACAGAAGTCAATTGTAGCTTGGAAAACACCCGCATAACAACGATCTGGAATCAAAGCTTTTGTGTCTTGTTGCTGACCCTCAGCATTCCACATTTGACCTGAAGTACGAATCATTGCAGGCATAGATGCATCAATAATTACATCAGAGGGTACATGTAAATTTGTAATTCCCTTATCAGAGTTGACCATTGCCACATCAGGTGTGTTTTTATATACAGCTTCAATTGCTGCTTTGATTTCACCTTCTTTCTCATGACCAGCAATTTTAGTGTATACGTCTCCAATACCATTTGTTGCTGTTACATTTAACTCAGCGAATAAATCCGAATATTTTTCGAAAACATCTTTATAGAATACTTCTACAATAGCACCAAATATGATAGGGTCAGAGACTTTCATCATTGTAGCTTTCATGTGAAGAGAGAGAAGGACTCCATTTGCCTTGGCATCCGCAATCTCTTTCGCTGCATATTTTTTTAGTGCATTGATGCTCATCACGGAACAGTCAATAATTTCACCTTCCTGCAGGGGAGCATAGCCTTTCAAATCTTTTCCGTTAAAAGAAATTTTAAATTCTGTTGCGCTAGCTATTGTTGTTGCTTTTTCTGATCCATAAAAATCATTTGCTTCCATAGAAGCTACGTGAGTTTTGGAATCTTTGTCCCAAGCGCCCATTCTATGAGGGTTTTTCTTTGCATAGTTTTTTACGGCCTTTGGGGCTCTACGATCAGAGTTTCCTTCTCGTAATACAGGATTTACTGCAGAACCTAATACTTTGGAGTATTGGGCTTTGATTGCTTTTTCCTCATCGTTGGATGGATTTGATGGGAAGTTAGGAATATCAAAACCTTTTTCTTGTAATTCTTTAATCGCTGCCTGTAATTGAGGTATTGACGCAGAAATGTTTGGTAATTTTATAATATTGGCCTCAGGAGTTTTAGCTAATTCTCCTAACTCGGCTAAGGCATCAGATATTTTTTGATTTTCGGTCAAGTATTCTGGGAAGGTTGCTAAAATTCTTCCCGCTAAAGAAATGTCTCTAGTCTCAATTTCAATACCAGCTTTGCTAGTAAAGGCTTTGATAATTGGTAATAACGAATAGGTAGCCAAAGCTGGTGCTTCGTCAGTAAGCGTGTATATGATTTTTGAATTCTCTTTTGCCATTTTGATTCTATGAAATTATTTTGATTAAAGCTTAAATTTATAAAGCTGAGCAAATGTACTAATAATATTATTTTTTTCTACAAGGTGTTATATTCATAACTTTTTTATCAAAGATGTTATGTTTTTTTAATAAAAAAGCTCAATACGCAAGGTATTGAGCTTTATAACAGAAAGAAAATTAAAGAAATTATTTACGTCTAACTTCCTTAATTCTTGCTTTTTTACCGGTAAGTTCTTTGAAGTAGTAAATTCTAGCTCTTCTTACTTTACCTTGTTTGTTCAATTCTATTTTTTGAATGGCTGGTAAGTTGATTGGGAAGATACGTTCTACACCAATTGTTCCAGACATTTTACGAATTGTAAAGGTTTCAGAAGCTCCAGCTCCTCTTCTTTGAATCACAACTCCTTTAAAGAATTGAGTTCTTGTTTTTGACCCTTCTTTAATCTCGTAGTACACTGTAATAGTGTCTCCTGCTTTAAAGTTTGGGAATTCTTTTTTTGCTACAAACTCGTCTTGTACAAATTTTACTAAAGATTCCATTGTGTAATTTTTATAATGGTTTTGATCTGAAACAACATTCACGAGTTTCGTCAGAGGTTAATTCAGGCATGCAAAAATAACAACTATATTTTAGATATCATTATAAATTTTGTTTTTTTTTAAGACCCTGTTTGATCTATTAAAAATAGATTAAAACTATCTATTTTGTATTTGATCTTACACACTATTTATTAGTTTTCAAAGGCTTGTAACATTTTAAGCGTTGTAAAGTTTGAATATCAGCGCATAGCGTGTAATAAAGACTATTAGTAGTTTTGAGTGATACTTTTTATCAGGTACTGAAATAAATATAAGAGCCAAACTTTCTTGGTATCACTATGATTTTGAAAGCTATCAGTTGACTTTAATCGTCAAGTAAATCAGGTCTTATTTTTTTGGTAAGTGTTAATGCTTTTTCTGCTCTCCAATCTTCTATTTTAGGAAAATTCCCTGTTGTTAATATCTCTGGAACTTTGTGTCCTTGGTAATCCGAAGGTCTGGTATATACAGGGGGTGATAGCAAGTTGTCTTGAAAAGAATCTGTGAGTGCAGAAGTCTCATCGCCTAAGACTCCAGGAATTAGCCTCAAAATTGTGTCGCAGAGGACAGCTGCTCCTAATTCACCACCACTCAATACATAATCCCCGATAGATATTTCTTTTGTTATGAATAAATCACGAACCCGTTGGTCTACGCCTTTATAGTGGCCACATAAAATAATCATATTTTTTTTCAGTGACAAACGATTTGCAGTTTGTTGATTTAATGTTGGTGCATCAGGAGTCATATATATAATTTCGTCATATGCTCTTTCTGCTTTTAGTTTGCGGATACAAGTATCTATAGGTGCTATCATTAAGACCATTCCTGCACCACCACCAAATTGTGTGTCATCAATTTTGCCATAGTCATTAATCGCATAGTCTCTTAGGTTATGGAAGTGTACTTCTGCCAGCCCTTTCTCTTGAGCTCTTTTCATGATAGAATGCTCAAATGGGCTTTTAATTAATTCTGGAGAAACCGTAATGATGTCTATGCGCATGAGAATGTTTTTTACAAAAGTAAACTAAAAAGAGGGGATACGAAAAAAATGGGAGTTAAGCGTTTTGTTTGTTTTTGAACAAGCTATATTTTTGTCTAGGTCAGCGTGATGCTTTGATCATTCGGTCATTACCAAACAAATCTTTCTTGAGTTCTATTTTTGAAAACCCAACTTGCTTCATTAATTCAACAGTTTCTTCTCCTAAATATTGATTGATTTCATAATATAAAACCCCGTTTTCTTTGAGTGATGTTTTGGCCAATTCGGCTATTTTTTTGTAGAAAACTAAAGGGTCCTCATCCTTAACAAATAAGGCCAAATGAGGTTCATGGTTCAGTACATTATTTTTTATTTCTTTTTTTTCCTGTTCTCTAACATAGGGTGGATTACTCACTAATATATCATATTGTCGGGTAAGGTTGTTGGTGGTTAGGATATCTTGTTGGATAAAATTTATTTTAGCATCGTTGTTTTTTGCGTTTATGGTTGCCGTTTTTATCGCTTGCTTAGAAATATCCATGCTATCAATAAATGCTTGATTTAAACTTTTGGATAAGGCAATAGGAATACATCCCGACCCTGTACCAATATCTAAAACATCAAGATTGGGTTTTTGAAGAAAATCATCAAGAATCCAATGAACGAGTTCTTCTGTTTCGGGTCTGGGAATTAAAACCTGTTCATTGACGTAGAGCTTCAGATCCATAAACTCTGTAAAACCAATAAGATATTGTATTGGTTTTTCTTTTTTTAAGCCATCGATAATCTCAGTGATTTTGTGTTTATCTGCTTCGGAAACAATTGCATTTGGTTCTAATGAAAAATCTATTTTGGATAGATTTAGAAGATCTTCCAAAATGATTTTAAAAAAAGAGCTAATTTCCGTTTGAGGATAATGACTTTCCAAAGAGGTAAATAATTGTTGTTTAAGCGCCAGTAAAGTCATTAATAATTTATTTATTGATATTTTTGCAATTACAAATATACAAATATGAAACGCTTAAAATTCGTATTCCCTTTTATTAGTATTGTCTTACTGGTTTCTTGTTCAGGGTTAAAGGCGCCAGATTTTATTGGCATTGAAAACATTGAGTTTGAGGAAATGATTCAGGATTCTATTTCCATAAAAGCTGACCTTAAGTTTCAAAACCCTAATCGTCTAAGCGGTAAGATCTTACTCAGTGATCTACATTTAGTCATTAATGACTCAGATCTTGGATATTTAAAGAATCAAAGCATACCTGTCATTTCTAAAAAAGAATTCCTTGTCCCTCTTTATATAAAGTTAGCCTACTCACAAATTTTTAATCGCAAGAATGGCTTATTGAGTTCAATTTTGTCTAGTGTTTTGTCCAATGAAATTGACATGCGTTTTGATGGGAAAGCAACGTTTAAAAAATTATTGATTAAGAAAGAATACCCATTCGCTTTTCAAGAAAAAATTAAAATTCTAAAATAATGTACACCAACCATGAAAAATACATGCGGCGTGCTATATTTTTAGCAAAAAAAGGAACACGTTTGGCATATCCAAATCCTTGTGTGGGAGCAGTAATTGTTTTTGAAAATAAAATTATAGGAGAAGGCTACACAAGTGCTTATGGAGGACCTCATGCAGAAGTTAACGCTATCAATAGTGTTGAAGATGATAGTTTACTAATCAAATCAACACTCTATGTTACTTTGGAGCCTTGCGCACATTTTGGACAGACTCCTCCTTGTGTCAACTTGATTAAAACCAAAAACATACCTAAAATCTTTATTGGTTGTGTGGATAGTTTTGAAGCGGTATCCGGTAAAGGAATTGAAATTTTAGAAAAGGCCGGGAGAGAGGTATATGTAGGGGTGCTAGAAGCTGAATGTAAAGCTTTGCATAAGCGTTTTTTTACGTATCACAACAAAAAAAGACCTTATGTGGTTTTAAAATGGGCAGAGACAAAAGATGGCTTTATTGACAAAGAAAGAAAAGTAGAAAAGTTAGCGCAAGCAAAGCCTACTTGGATTTCTAATTCCTTATCTAGACAAAAGGTACATCAAATAAGAGCTGTTGAGCATGCGATTATGGTGGGTACCAATACCACATTAAAAGACAATCCAAGTTTAACGACTAGATCTTTTGGTGGACTTTCTCCTGTAAGAGTGGTTATCGATAGAAACTTAAAGATTCCTGAAACGTATCATTTATTTGATGGATCGGTAAAGACAATTGTCTTTACGAATAAAAGGATAATTCATGACCAAGTACAGTTTGAAAAAATTGATTTTACAGTTAATATCATTCCACAAATATTAAAAACATTACATGAACAAGGCATACAATCTGTGCTAGTTGAAGGAGGGAAACACCTTCTAGAAACATTTATTAGTCAAGAACTTTGGGATGAAGCTTTTGTATTTGTAGGAGATTCTCATTTCTCAAAAGGAATAAAAGCACCTAGTATAGATGGAAACCCTCAAAAGGTTGATCGTTTGGGTTCTGATCTTGTTAAACAATATAAAAGATAAAGATGTTTTATTTACTGCTTAGTGTTTTGTCAACCTCGTTTGTTTTTTTAATTCTTAAGGAGTTTCAACGCTATCGATTAGACAATTTACAAGCTATTGTTGCAAGCTACTTTACAGCACTAACAATAGGAGTTTGTTATGGTAAGTCAACATTTTCAATATCTTTTGTGTTAAGTCAAAACTGGGTTTGGGGTGCAATGACCATTTCAAGTTTATTCATAATTGTTTTTAATTTGATGGCAGTTACTGCTCAAAAAGGAGGGTTGTCAGTGATGACAGTGGCAAACAAAATGAGCGTAGTAATTCCAATTTCTTTTGGTATTATTTGGTATGAAGAGGATCTAGGTTTGTTTAAGGTTTTAGGTATTTTGCTAGCACTTTTAGCTGTTTGGTTTACAGCAAAGAAAAAAGGTGTTGAGCGCTTTGATCAGCACTTTTGGTATTTACCTTTCTTTATTTTTATCGGTAGCGGTTTGGCTGATGCAATCATCAATCATATGCAACATCAATTTGTGCCTAGTTCTGATTTTGATGTCTTTTCAACCTCTTTGTTTTTGTTTTGTGGTTTCTTAGGAATCATAGTATTGTTCATAAAAGGAATTTCGGGAGCCGTTTCATTATCTTTCAAAAATATAGTGGGAGGTCTTGTTTTAGGAGTTCCTAATTATTTCTCTATTTATTATTTGCTGAAAGCTTTAGCTCAACCCCAATATGAATCTTCTTTGATTTTTTCTGTAAATAATTTATTGGTTGTTTTGGTCTCTGTTGCTTTAGGTTTTTTTGTTTACAGGGAAAAATTGAATAGATATAATTTTATAGGTCTATCATTTTCTCTACTGGCAATTTTAATTTTTTATTTTACACTATGACCAAGCCTCAAACTGAAAGCTATATGACAATAAATGATTCTGTTGAAGGAATTATCTACAAAGAAAAAGGGAGTAAGTTTATTGGGTATTTATTTTCGGTTACTACAGAAGATGAAGTACAATTAAAGCTAAAAGAAATTTATAAAAAATATAAAGATGCTAGACATTGCTCTTATGCTTATCGATTGGGGTCAGCAGGGCTGGTTTACAGAGTAAATGATGATGGAGAACCCTCAAATACTGCAGGTCAACCTATATATAGACAATTGCTAGCTTTTGATGTGACTGAAGTGTTGTTGATTGTAATCCGTTATTTTGGAGGCGTTAAATTGGGGGTAGGAGGACTAATTAAATCTTATAAGGCCACCGCTGAGCAAACCTTGAACAAAGCTGTAATTGTCGAAAATAAAGTAGAAGTTGATTTTACTGTTGGATGCTCTTACGAGTATACTCATAAAGTAATGAAGTTGATTAGGGCACATAAATTGACCATAAAAAGTCAAGAAATGCATCTAGATAGTCAATTTATATTGTGTGCTCCAGTTGGTGTTTTTAAAGAAGTGATTACAGCTTTTAAAGAGTTAAGAAGTGTGAAGGTTACTTTTTAGTGTTTTTTACTATTGATTTATGATGGTTTCTAAAATGTGATCAGGACACCTTATGGGTTTGTTTTTTTTCATATCTACAAAAACTAAAGTAGATGATCCAGTTGTGATCAATTCTTTTCCTTGGTTATAGATTTGGTAAACAAAAATAATTTTAGCCGTAGGTTTTTGTTCTACTGAAGTTTCAATTGTTAATACGTCGTCATATTTCGCAGGTTTTTTGAATTCTGAGGAAAGACTTACCACGGGTAGCATGATCCCCTCTGTTTCCATTTCTTTGTAGGATATGCCTGATGATCGAAGCCATTCGATACGAGCAATTTCAAAATATTTTGCGTAGTTGCTATGGTGTACAAATTGCATCTGATCAGTCTCAGAATACCGTACCCTTAATTTTATTATTTTTGTTTTCATTTTTTTTTATTACTATTAAATTTTATGAAAATGATGTTAGTGAAAAATTAGATAAAATACAATAGCAAATGAGTTTTTTTTTAATGAATTTTATTCACATTTTTGCAGTAGTAAAATCTTATTGCATTAAAAATAATATACTATTGTTTGTCTAAGATTCTAATAAACCCAAAACTAAACTAAATTGTAAAAAAACAGAATGATTAAAAGTGCAGAGAATGTTTGGGCAGCTTGCTTAAACTTTATAAAAGACAATATAACTCCTGTAGGCTATAAAACTTGGTTTGAACCTATCGTTCCTGTCAAGTTAGAAGCTGAAGCACTAACCATTCAAGTACCCAGTAAGTTTTTCTTTGAGTTTTTAGAAGAAAATTATGTTAAGGTTTTAAGAACTGCTCTTGTCAGAGAGCTAGGTAAAGAAGCTCGATTGCTATACGATGTTCGATTAGAAAATTCATACAGCAGTAAAGTACCTCAGACTGTTAAGATACCTAGTTCAAATCGAAGCCCAATGCAACCCCAAAGTGTAAATTTTCCTTCAAAAAACATAAGTAGGGAAGTCAAAAATCCTTTTGTCATTCCAGGATTACAAAAAGTCAAAGTTGAATCTAATTTGAACCCTAATTACTGTTTTGACAACTTCATGGAAGGAGAGTCTAACCGCTTGGGAAGATCAGCTGGAATGGCGGTCGCAAACAAACCAGGAGGAACATCCTTTAACCCCTTAATGATTTATGGTGGTGTGGGTCTTGGAAAAACACATTTGGCACATGCAATAGGGGTTCAAGTAAAAGACAAATACCCTGATAAAACTGTTTTATATGTTTCTACAGAAAAATTTATTCAACAGTATGGAGACGCTGTATTAAAAAATAACAATAGAAATGATTTTTTGCACTTCTATCAAATGATAGACGTTTTGATTGTTGATGATATTCAGTTTTTATCAGGAAAGACCAAAACTCAAGATGCATTTTTCCAGATTTTTAACGAACTGCACCAAAATGGAAAGCAAGTCATCTTGACATCCGACAAATCTCCTGTTGATATGCAGGATATAGAACAAAGATTATTGTCTCGTTTCAAATGGGGTTTATCTGCAGAATTACAAGCTCCTGATTACGAAACGCGCATTAATATTTTAAAAAATAGATTGTTCCGTGACGGTGTAATTGTACCAGAGGAAGTCATAGAGTTTATTGCCAAGCACATCAAAACAAATGTTAGAGAATTAGAAGGAGTTGTTACTTCCCTGATAGCACAATCAGCATTTAATAAAAAGGACTTCAGCTTATCCTTAGCCAAATCTATCATTGATAAGTTTGTAAAGAATACCAAAAAAGAAGTTTCAGTAGATTACATACAAAAAGTTGTTTCTAAATATTTTGAAATTGATTTAGAGACCTTGCAGTCTAAAACTAGAAAACGCCATATTGTGCAAGCTAGACAATTGGCTATGTTTTTTTCAAAAAAAATGACCAAATCTTCTTTGGCAAGTATCGGTTCACAAATAGGAAAAAGAGACCATGCTACTGTTCTACATGCTTGTAAAACAGTAGATAACTTATCTGCAACAGATAAGCAGTTTAAGAAGTATGTAGATGATATCTCAAAAAAATTATCTTTTTAGGAGATGTCACCAATAAAAGTTTTAATGGTCTGCCTTGGAAACATTTGTAGATCTCCATTGGCTGAGGGTATTTTAAAATCTAAAATTAAAAGTCATAATTTAGTTGTTGATTCCGCAGGAACAGCTGCCTTTCATGAGGGTAGTTTACCTGACAAAAGATCTATAGCAATAGCCCATCGAAATGGAATTGATATTACGGATCAAAGAGCTAGAAAAATTTCATTATCCGACTTAGATGACTTTGATCATATTTTTGTAATGGACGAGTCTAATTACACCAACGTGATGAAGATGTGCACTTGTGATTCGCAGAGAATAAAAACTTCCATGATTATGGATGTTGTTCATCCCAAATCATCTATTGCTGTTCCAGACCCTTACTACGGTGCTGAGAATGGTTTTGAGGAAGTGTACCAAATGCTAGATACTGCATGTGACGCCATATTAAAAAAAACAATTTGATGAAAGGAAATTTATATCTCATTCCCACCACCTTAGGGGATAACGAACCCCTTGAAGTGATGCCTATCTCTATAAAATCTGTGGTAGAAAGTCTCACTTGTTTTATTGTAGAGAATGAAAAATCTGCGAGACGTTTTATCAAAAAAATAACCCCTACAAAATCTCAGCCTAGCCTACAATTGAAGCCTATCGATAAATATGCAGATGCGATTGAAGTCAATTCGTATTTAGATGTTTGTATGCAAGGAGAATCTGTTGGTCTGCTTTCTGAGGCAGGAGTTCCTGCGGTTGCAGATCCTGGCTCCAATATTGTTGCTTTAGCTCACAAAAAAGGTATAAGAGTTGTTCCTTTGGTTGGTCCATCTTCCATATTAATGGCGATTATGGCCTCTGGAATGAATGGACAAAGTTTTGCCTTTAATGGTTATTTACCCATTGATAAAGGAGATAGGAAAAAAGAAATAAAACGATTAGAGCGATTGTCAAAGGATCAAAAACAATCTCAAATTTTTATAGAAACACCTTATAGAAACCTCAAAATGCTTGAGGATTTAAAAACAACTCTTTCATCAAGCACACGATTATGTATTGCTGCTGATATTACGATGTCAACAGAATATATCAGGACTTTTACAATTGCAGAATGGAAAAACAAAAAACCAGAATTGCACAAAATTCCAGCTATATTCATAATTCATGCCGAATGATCTACGAGATCGTTTTGTTAACCATGAATTGAATTCACTTCAGGGCTTATGGTTTTATCTTTTTATGTTTTGCATGTTTAACCATCGTTGATAAACTTTGGCATTTCGATTGTGCTGAGCTAAATTTTTTGCAAAGCTATGTGTGCCTATTTTATTCGGGTTTGCGCAAAAATAATAATAGGAATGCCTTTCAGCATTTAATACAGCGTCAATAGCATCAATATCAGCCATTGCTATTGCAGATGGAGGTACACCTTTGTTTCTATAAGTGTTGTAAGGAGATGAAATATTTAAATCTTTGTTCAAAACCCTTTTGAATATTTTTTTTCTTCCATGTTTTTCTTTTAATGCATATACAATCGTAGGGTCTGCCTGCAGCGGAATTCCTTTTCGAATTCTATTTAAATACACCCCTGCAATTCTTCTTCTTTCAGGTTTGTGTTGGGTTTCCTTTTGAACGATAGACGCTAGAGAAATAATTTCATTTTGACTCAGTCGAAGCTGATTAGATTTTTGTAGTCTTTCTTTGTTCCAAAAGTTTCGGTATGCTTTCATTAATTTTCCCCTAAGCTGATTAGGACTAATTGACCAGTAGCACTCATACGTATAGGGCATACATATGTTTAGAACTGTATGGGTTGTTAGTCCTTCTCGTTTCAGGAATTCTTTATCAGTAAGACTGTTTAAAATATTTAGCGAATCAGCTTCAATCTGATGTGATAATTTTCCCGCTAAATTTTCAATATAATTTTGATTGTTAAAAGTAACTTTGACAGGAGTTTGATTTCCACTGCGTATTAAGTTTATGACATCATTAGCATTCATTCCTTGTTTCAATATGTACATGCCGGGTTTGATGGATTTATATTTTTTTAAAACAGACACCTTCCTAACATCTTCATGATGAATGCAAATTGTGTCTAAATGACTTAAAACCTGAGTAAGAGCATCTGTTGAACGGATGAAAAATTTTACATCATTTTTAATTTGATTACTGAAAATTAACTGATAAGTGTAAATTCCTAGTGAAGTTGCTATTAAAATGACTAATCCTATGCTATAGTATATTTTCTTCATTGATCTTAGAGTTGATTAATTGATAAAAAGCAACATCTTTAAATGACCCTTTGTTCAAAATCCAATCTTTGCGGATACCAACAAATTGATATCCTAATTTTTCAAACAATTGAATACTTTTTTGATTGTTCAAATTGATGTTGACATATAACTGTCTTAGATTCAAATATGAAAAGGCATAATCGTTTAATAGTTCAATAGCCTCTGTTGCATAGCCTTTTCTTTGGTTGTCTGAAGCTATTAGGATACCCAAACCTGCTCTCAAGTGCTGAGGGTTAAAATCGAAAAGATCTATCATTCCAATCGTTTGACCTTTTTTGCTTTCGATTGCAAAGCGTATTTGTTTCGCCTCATAAATATCTAAATGTGCATTTTTTATGTATTGTTCTAAAGTGTATCGAGAAAAAGGAGTTTGAGTGTTACTCAATCCCCAATAGGTATCATTATTTTCTATATCATATAAAAAATCTATATCTGTAAGTTCTAAAGCTCGAAGCTTAATGTTTTTACCTATTAGCTTACTCATAATATATTATGTTTCCTTTAAAAACAAATGTAGCAGGACCTTTTAAGAAAATATTTTGATATCCATTTTCGGTAGGTTCAAATGAAACTTCTAGTTCTCCACCTTCTACCTGAAGCGGTATTGTTGTTTGAGTTGTTTTTTTTTGCTCATACATTGCAATTGCAACAGCAGTCACGCCAGTTCCACATGCAAGGGTTTCAGCTTCAACGCCTCGTTCATAAGTTCTAACTCTAAACTTATTATTGTCTAAAGGTTCTACAAAATTAACATTTGTTCCTACTTTGAAATATGGAGCCCCATATCTAATTTTGGAACCATTTGACTTGACATCATAAGCCTCAATATTTTCTATCAACTGAACATGATGAGGCGATCCTGTGTTAAGAAAGCAATGGTCTTTGTAAACTTCAACATCATCTACATCAATCATTTGCAAATTGGTTATTCCATTTTTGTAACTCGCGTAATGTAAACCATCAATAGCGTCAAAAGTTGTTTCTTCTTCAAAAAGTCCAAGTAGATGTGCAAAAGCAACAAGACAACGACCTCCATTACCACACATAGTGCTTTCAGAACCATCAGCATTGTAATACACCATAGTGAAGTCCGAGCTGTTTGAAGGGTTTAATAGCATCAATCCGTCAGCTCCAATTCCAAAACGTCGATTGCATAAAAAACTTACCAAGTTTTTGTTTTCTCTAGGAAAACTTAAATCTCTGTTGTCAATGACAACAAAATCATTTCCAGTTCCTTGGTATTTATAAAAGGTAATTTCCATGTCTGTAATTTAATTGCTTCACAAAAATACAAAGAAAAAAATGAGGTACGAACGAAGTCGCTGTAGTTTCAACAAATTTTAGTATTTTAGTTTGAAACCGTGTTTATATATCAACTAATGAGAAAGATCATCCAACTTCTCCTAACTGCATTTTCAGTAATAATTATTGCTGAGTTTTTACCTGGTGTTTTTGTAAAAAGTATGAGTGCTGCATTATGGTTATCTCTGGTTTTAAGTGTTCTAAACCTTATTGTAAGACCCGTTTTGATCTTCCTAACATTGCCGATTACAATATTGACTTTAGGACTATTTTTGCTAATTATCAATGGCCTCATCATAAATATTGCAGATAGCTTAATTGTCGGTTTTTATGTTCGTAACCTTGGAGTTGCTATTCTATTTAATATATTATTGTCTGCCATACAATCACTAATAAACAAAGCAATAGGTTGAAAATATAAGATTGAAATAGAGTTTTTGAATTGGCATAGTTTTTGAAAATTCATTTTTTAGAAAAATAAAAATATATTGAATTATGAAACAAAACATCAAATTATTTGTAGTCGCTCTGTTGGGAGGTTTTATATCGTTAATTATTTACAATCAATATGTGGTTCAGATTCAGAATGAAGGTGAAAAACAAATAACGACCCATTTTCCAGTACATACGAATAATACAAAACTGATAGCTGCAGAATCTTCCATAGATTTTACAGTTGCTGCAGAACGAACTGTAAATGCTGTTGTCCATGTCACAAACACTTCTGTAGGAGTTCAACAAGATCCCATTGCACAATTATTCGGTAGGGGATTTGGAAGAGAATATAAAAAAGTAGGAACTGGTAGTGGTGTTCTCATTTCTCCAGATGGATATATAATAACCAACAATCATGTCATAGACAATGCAACTGATTTAGAAATTGTTTTAAATGATAAAAAGAGGTACAAAGCGGAATTGATTGGTGCAGATGAATCTTCCGATATAGCATTGCTTAAAATTGATGCAGATGATTTACCCTATGTTACTTTTGGAAATTCAGATATCACAAAAATAGGAGAATGGGTATTGGCTGTAGGAAATCCCTATAATTTGACTTCAACGGTTACCGCAGGTATCATCAGTGCAAAGGGTAGAGATCTTGAGGGAAATGGACAAATTGAATCGTACATACAAACGGATGCAGCAGTAAACCCAGGTAATAGTGGTGGTGCTCTGGTAAATACGAGGGGGGAGTTGATTGGGATAAATACTGCAATTTCTTCTCAAACAGGTTCTTTCATAGGGTATTCTTTTGCTGTTCCTTCAAATATTGCCAAACGTGTAGTAGAAGATTTGATGGAAAACGGAATCGTGAAAAAAGCAGTATTAGGGGTTTCTATAGCATTTAAAGATGGTATTGATGGTGTTTATATTTCTGAAGTTTCTGAAAACACAGGAGCCTCGGAAGCAGGATTAAAAGCAGGTGATGTCATCATTAATGTTAATGATGTTGCCATTCATCAATTTGCAGATTTGGTAGGTCAGTTGAAAGCAAAAAGACCTGGGGACCTAGTTACTGTTAAAGTGGATCGAGAGGGTGTCACTAAAACGATGAATGTGAAGTTGGCAGAAATAGACGATATGATTACCGAAGCTTTTGGTATTCAGTTTGGAGGGTTATCTGATCGTCACAAAAACAAATTAGACATTGATTACGGATTGGTCATTCACAAAATAAAAAACATTGATTTACAAAAAATAGGTATTAAACCTGGATATGTAGTATTGTCAATTAACAACATTAAAATTAAAAATTTGTCTGATGTAGAGAAAATAAAATCTAAGTTGGACAGTGATGATGATATTTACAAGTTGATTGTTGTCAATTTAGCAGGGGAAAGAGAAACGTTCTCAAGAGGGTGGTAGAATTTTGATTTACATTAAAAGCACTCTTATTTTTTATTTATTTATTTGAAAAGTAACAATAATGCAAGTCTGTTTATTTGTGTGGATTTTGTACAAATAAAATCGTAAATTTGCAGCCTAGCAGAATTAATAAAGAATATTAGAAAAAGATGAGTGTTTTTTTAGGTACAGGTGTTGCATTGGTAACTCCGTTTGATAATGATGGAAACGTTGATGTTCAAGCTTTGGAAAAGCTCGTAGAATTTCAGATCGATAATTCAGTAGAATACCTAGTTATTTTAGGAACTACAGCAGAAGTAGCAACACTCTCAAACGAAGAAAAAGAATTGGTAAAGACTACTGTTATCAATAAAAATGACAATAGATTACCAATTGTATTGGGTATTGGAGGAAACAATACTCGTGCAGTAATTCAAGAAATCAACCATACCGATTTCAAAGGTATCAGTGCCATTTTATCCGTTTCTCCTTATTATAATAAACCAACTCAAGAAGGGATATATCAACATTATAAGGCCATAGCAGAAATTTGTCCTGTGGATGTTATCCTGTACAATGTTCCTGGAAGAACAGCATCTAACCTGCTTCCGAGTACTGTATTAAGATTGGCTTCTATTCCCAATATTATTGGAGTAAAAGAAGCAAAAGGAGATATGGATCAAGCCTTAAAGTTAATAAAGTTGCTACCAAAAGATTTTCTTGTTATTTCAGGTGACGATATGGTCGCATTACCAATTGTATTAGCTGGTGGAGCAGGAGTGATTTCGGTGATTGGGCAAGCATTTCCAAGTGAGTTTAGTGAAATGGTTCGTTTAGGGTTGTCAGATAAGGCGAGAGCATCATTTGAAATACAATATAGGATTCAAGACAGTATCAGTTTGATTTTTTCTGAGGGGAATCCTTCAGGAATAAAAGCTCTGTTAGAAAATATAGGACTATGTAATGGTAGTTTGAGACTACCGCTTGTGAAAGCCAGTGAAGGATTACAAAGTGAGTTAAAACAATTTTTAGAGGTTTTTTACGTGGCTTCAAAATAAAACAGTTTATGCTAAAGATTTTAAAAATAAGTTTAATTTTAGTTTTGTTAACCTCGTGTGGTAGATATAACAAAGTTCTTAATAAAGGTACAACAGAAGAACGTTATACATTGGCTACATCGCTTTATAAGGAAGGTGATTATTACAAGTCAAATCGTCTATTCGAACTCATTTTACCTTCTTATCAAAACAAGCCTCAAAAAGAAGTAATCATCTTCAGATTGGCTGATGGATATTTTAAAGTAGAGGATTATATTACATCAATTTATTACTACGAAAAGTTTATCAGAAGCTTTCCTAAAAGCACAGAAATAGAAATAGCTGAATTTAAAATAGCAGAGAGTTATTTTAGATCTTCACCCAAACATAGTATTGATCAAAAAGACACAAATAAAGCCATTCAATCGTTTCAGACATTTATTGACAAAAATCCAGACTCAGATAAAGTTTCTGCTGCAAACCAAAGAATCAATGAGCTAAATTATAAGCTAGAGACGAAAGCTTTTGAAATTGCAAAACTCTATTACAAGATTGGTAATTATAAATCTGCAATGGTTGCTTTTGACAATATTATATTTGATTTTCTAGGGACTAGCTATAAAGAACAAGCTTTGTTTTATAAGTTTAAATCTGCTTATGAACTTGGAATGAATAGTATATATAACAAAAAACAAGAAAGAATAAAAAATGCTTTGAAAGTCTACTCAAGATATAAAAAGTTATTTCCAAATTCAGATTTCATAAAAGAAGCTGATGATCTTTACCAAAAATTAACAAAAGAAAAACAACTATTAACAAAACAAATAAGTTAACATAATTACATCAAAATCATGGATTACAAAAAAACAGAAGCTCCCTTGTCTACAGTTACTTACGACAAATCAAAAGTTGAAGAATCAACAGAGAATATTTATGAAGCTATTTCAATAATCTCACAAAGAGCTACACAAATAGGAAGTGACTTAAAAAAAGAGTTGGTTGACAAGCTAGAAGAGTTTGCTACTTACAACGATAGCTTGGAAGAAGTTTTTGAAAACAAAGAACAAATAGAAGTTTCTAAGTTTTATGAAAAATTACCGAAACCTCATGCAATTGCTGTAGAGGAATGGCTAGAAGGAAAAGTTTACCACAGAAAACCTGAACAAGAGTAGTTATAAATGAGTGTGTTAAACGGAAAAAAAATTCTATTAGGCATTAGCGCGGGAATAGCTGCTTACAAAGCAGCGAACCTGGTCAGACTTTTTATTAAATCTGGTGCAGATGTACAAGTCGTAATGACGCCTGATGCTAAAGAATTTGTAACACCGTTGACACTCTCCACATTATCAAAAAACCCTGTGTATTCTTCTTTTTATAATGAAGAAGATGAAAATGCGATGTGGAATAACCATGTCGATTTAGGGATTTGGGCAGATCTTATGATTATTGCTCCTGTCACTGCAAATACATTGTCTAAAATGGCAAATGGCAGCTGTGATAATTTACTATTAGCTACCTATTTATCTGCCAAATGTCCTGTTTATTTTGCACCTGCAATGGATTTAGACATGTACAAACATTCTTCCACAAAATCCTCTATTTCAAAATTGACTTCTTATGGTAACATTTGCATTCCTGCAACCAGCGGTGAATTAGCAAGTGGTTTAGAAGGAGAAGGAAGATTGGCAGAACCAGAAGATATTTTAAAATTTATTGAAAAAGACCTCTGCTCAAAACTTCCGCTGAGAGGTAAAAAAATACTCATCACAGCAGGACCAACATATGAAGCTATAGATCCAGTTCGCTTTATAGGGAATCATTCCTCAGGAAAAATGGGGTTTGAAATGGCAAAGGCAGCTGCAAATTTAGGAGCAGAAGTGAAGCTGATAAGTGGTCCATCCTCGCAAAAAATTAATCATTCTTTTGTTCATAGAATTGATGTAACGAATGCAGAAGACATGTATCTAGCTTGCCATGAGCATTATGACAATGTTGATGTTGCAATCTGTTCTGCTGCAGTAGCAGATTATAAACCTGCAAATTTGTCAACACAGAAAATCAAAAAGAAAGGATCAAATCTTACCCTAGAATTAATTCCTACAAAAGATATCTTAGCCTCTCTAGGAGCTCATAAAAAAAAGCAATTGTTGGTTGGGTTTGCGCTTGAAACCAACAATGAACGAGAGAATGCTACTGAAAAATTAAAACGTAAAAACTTAGATTTAATAGTGTTAAATTCTCTCAACGATCATGGTGCTGGTTTTGCACTTGATACTAATAAAATCACTATTATTGATAAAAATTTAAACCTTCAAAACTTTGAACTGAAATCAAAAGCTGCTGTAGCTAAAGATATTATTCAAGTTGTCATTAAAGAATTGCATGCTTAGACAGTTGATATTTTACCATTTTCTACTTGTTTTTACTTTTGTAAGAGCACAGGAATTGAATTGTAACATAACAGTAAATGCTGACCAAATACAGGTATCTAACAATCAAATATTTAAGACATTAGAAAATTCACTGACAGAATTTATGAATCAAACCAAATGGACAAATGTTGAGTTTGAGGATTATGAAAAAATAAAGTGTGGGATTACAATTTTACTAACAGAACAAAAAAACACCAATACTTTTGTTGGAACGCTACAGGTTCAACTCTCAAGACCCGTATTCAATTCGAGCTACTATAGTCCAGTTTTAAATTTTAAAGACAATAGCTTTTCTTTTCAATATACCGAGTTTCAACCTATAAATTATAATCCAAACGGGTTCGAGTCTAATTTAGTTTCAGCATTATCGTACTATGCTTACCTCATGTTGGGTATGTACTCGGATACCTTTGATTTAGAGGGGGGAACATCCTATTTAAATACATGTTTAACGATTGCCAACCAAGCACAACAATCAGGATACTCAGGTTGGGAAAATAGCAAAGGAAATATTACTCGTTTTTCTTTAATTGATCAAATGTTGTCGACAAGCAATGCTCCTTTTAGAAAATTAATGTTTGAATATCATTATGAGGTGATGGATACTTTTGAACGTAATCAAAAAAGTGCAGCAACCAAAATGCTAAAATTACTATTACCATTAAAAGATATATACGAGGACAATCCTAACACTTTCATGATCCGAATCATGATGGATGCAAAAGCAGATGAAATTGTAAATATATTTAAAAAAAATACTGCTATTGAGACGACAAACCTAGTAAATGTACTCAAGAGAGTTTATTCTGTCAATTCAAAGAAATGGAAACAAATAGGTGCTCAATAAATTTTAAATCACAATTATGTTAGTTTCATTATCTGTTCAAAACTATGCTTTGATCAAGAGCTTACAGATCGATTTTACAAAAGGATATTCAGCCATCACCGGAGAAACAGGCGCTGGTAAATCAATCTTATTGGGAGCTTTAGGACTGGTTTTGGGTAATAGAGCAGATTTAACGAATCTTAAGGATAAAGATAAAAAATGTATTGTAGAAGCGGAGTTTAAAATAGAATCTTATCAAATTGAATCTGTTTTTGAAGTCCTAGATTTAGATTACGAATCCTTAACAATCATAAGAAGAGAATTGTTGCCAAACGGTAAAACTAGGGCTTTTGTTAACGACACACCTGTAAATCTAAATGTACTAAATCAGTTAAAAGAATATCTTCTTGATATTCATTCTCAAGACAATACTCGGTCATTATCTGATAAGAAATACCAGTTCTATGTAGTAGATGCCTTGGCTGGTAATTTAGACCTGCTTGCATTATATCAGCTAGAGTTTAAAAAATATAAAGATAGTGTTAAAGAGTTGTCTCTATTAAGAACTCAGCAGGATGAAGCAAAACAACAATATGATTACAACTTACACTTATACAAGGAGCTAGATACAGCAAAATTAAAAGAAACTAATGAAATAGAATGGTTAGAAGCTGAGATTGAAAAACTGTCTCATGCAGAAGATATCAAAAATTATTTGTTTGAAAGTTTAAAAGTTTCAACAGAAGATGAAATTGGGATACAGTCATTGTTGTATCAATTGCAAACAGCTCTAGGTAAAATTTCTGCATATGATGATGAATATTCAATTATTTTTGAAAGAGCCAATAGTATTAAAATTGAATTAGATGATGTGGTTTTTGAAATTGAAAGTCTCTCTGAAAAGCTTGAAGCCAATCCCGACGATCTAGAAGTTCTAAATGACAGATTAATGATGTTATTTGATTTGCAAAAGAAACATTTTGTAACGTCTTTAGAAGAGTTAATAGGGGTAAGAGATGAATTGAAAAGTAAAGTTGGTGAAGTGGAAGATGCCCAAGAAGTTTTGAAAGCTGCTGAAAAAAAAGTAAAAACTCAAAAAATAATTACATCAGAACTAGCAGAAAAAATTTCAGTAAACAGAAAAGGAATCGCTAAAAGTTTTAAAACTGAATTAGAATCCATCTTGACAAAGATGAACATGGAAAATGCTCAATTTCTTGTAGATATTCAGCCTAGTAGCGAATTTACTGAGTATGGATTAGATGATCTTTCTTTCTTACTTTCCTCTAACAAGGGATCAGATTTTGGAAGCTTAAAAAAAGTAGCCTCAGGGGGTGAACTTTCAAGGGTTATGCTAGGAATCAAAATGATTTTATCAACATTTGTAAGTTTACCAACGATACTTTTTGATGAAATTGACACAGGTGTTTCAGGAGAAGTAGCAACAAAGATTGCAGATGTTATGTTCAACATGGGAAAAAACATGCAAGTCATCACAATAACACACTTACCTCAAGTTGCTGCTAAAGCCATAAAGCATTATAAGGTTTACAAAAAGGTAGAAGGGGATGAGACCTTGAGTTATTTGATAGAATTATCTCAAAACGATAGGGTGGATGAGATCGCCGAAATGCTTGGAGGAAAAGACAAATCAGAATCAGCATTAGAACATGCACGACAATTGTTAAATATTTGATAGAAAAACATATATTTGCGCAAAGTATTTATGGTAGTGATAAGGGGGTTTGGTACTAACAATTGTTTATTGAAAAACAACATCCAAATTAATAATCATTACTAACCATTAACAATTTTAGATATGTACAATTTATTAAAAGGAAAAAGGGGAATTATTTTTGGAGCTTTAGACTCTAATTCAATCGCTTGGAAAGTAGCAGAATCAGCACATGCAGAAGGTGCTTCTTTTGTGTTGACAAATGCACCTATCGCAATGCGTATGGGGGAGATCAAAGAATTGGCCGATAAAACAGGGTCAGAAATTATTCCTGCTGATGTGACCAAGTTAGAAGATATAGAAAATTTGATTGAAAAGTCTGTTGAGATTTTAGGAGGTAAAATAGATTTTGTTTTGCATTCCATTGGAATGTCTGTAAATGTTCGTAAAAAAATTCACTATACAGATAACAACTATGACTTTACTCACAAAGGATTTGATATTTCAGCATTATCTTTTCACAAAGTAATGCAAGTTTTATACAAGAAAGATGCTATGGCAGAATGGGGATCTATAGTAGCTTTAACTTATATGGCCGCTCAAAGAGTATTTCCTGACTATAATGATATGGCAGACAACAAAGCGTATCTAGAGTCTATTGCTCGTTCTTTTGGGTATTTCTTTGGTAGAGATCATAAAGTTCGTGTAAATACGATTTCACAGTCTCCAACCGCAACAACTGCTGGTAATGGTGTAAAAGGTTTTTCAGGGTTTATCAATTACGCTGAAAAAATGTCCCCATTAGGAAACGCTTCTGCCCAAGAATGTGCAGATTACACAATTACATTGTTCTCTGATTTGACAAAAAAAGTAACTTTGCAAAATTTATTTCATGATGGAGGATTCTCAAATATGGGAGTTTCTAATGAGATCATGGAAGCTTTTGATGATCAAGAATAATGATTTTATAATTTACGAAAAAAGCCTTTACAATATATGTAAAGGCTTTTTTTATGATGATGTTGAAAAAGGAGATCCCTAAAAAAAAAGGGACTTTTTCTATGCAATACTGTTATGCTAAACTTCCTAAATAGCGTTCAGCATCTAGTGCGGCCATACAACCAGTACCCGCAGCCGTAACGGCTTGTCTATATTCGTGATCTTGAACGTCTCCAGCAGCGAAAACCCCAGGTCTATTCGTTTTTGTTGATTTTCCCTCTGTCACTAAATATCCTCCTTCATTCATCTCTAATTGATCTATGAAAATATTTGTATTGGGCGTGTGTCCAATCGCAATAAACACACCGGTTACTGCAATTTCATGTTTGTCATTGGTCTGATTGTTTACAACTCTTACACCTTCTACAACACTTTCACCTAAAACTTCGTCTAATTCTGTATTGTAAAGAACTTCGATGTTTTCAGTTTTATTGACTCTGTGGACCATAGCTTTCGATGCCCTCATATGATCTTTTCTAACCAACATGGTCACTTTATTACAAATATTAGCTAAGTAAGTTGCTTCTTCTGCAGCAGTATCACCAGCACCAACAACGATTACATCTTGTTTGCGATAAAAGAAACCATCACAGGTTGCACAAGCAGAAACACCACCACCTTTCAAACGTTCTTCACTTTCAAGTCCTAAATATTTGGCTGTAGCCCCAGTGGTTATAATAACAGTTTCTGCTTCAATTGGTTTGGTACCATCAATCGTTATTTTGTGAATGTCACCTGCATTCTTTCCAAAGTCAACTGATGTTGCCATTCCAAAACGAACTTCAGTTCCGAAACGCTCTGCTTGATTTTTTAAATCTTCCATCATAGCAGTACCATCTGTACCATTTGGGTATCCTGGAAAGTTATCTACTTCAGTTGTGGTTGTTAATTGTCCTCCCATTTGCATTCCTGTATACATTACAGGCTTCAAATCTGCTCTTGATGCGTATATTGCAGCCGTATATCCAGCTGGTCCTGACCCGATAATCAAGCATTTAATTCTTTCAATAGTATCTGACATATTTCTATATATTTTTAGAATTTATGAACCGCTAAAATATATATTTTTTACGCTTCTTTGTTAGGAATGTTTATAACTTTTTACAATCTAAGTATTGTCTTTAGAATGGGATTTGGGCTCTCTTTCAATTCTCACTAATATTCCATTTTTATTCATAATTAATCTTATTTTTACACCACAACCAGATAAAACTAAGTCTAATAAAATTTCTAAGTATTGGATACCACAAAAAAATATGACTTAATTATTGTTATACCCACCTATAACGAGTCAAAATCACTAAGAATAGAAAAATTCATTTCCTTCTTAAACAAGAAAAGAATGGTAGGGATTTGTTTTGTCAATGATGGCTCTACAGATGGAACCAAGGAGATTTTAACTGCCTTACAACAAAAGATTGAAGATCAAATTTTTGTTTTAGATTGTATTCATAATAAAGGCAAGGCTGAAGCTACTAGAGCAGGAATGAACTACTGTAACGAGCATTTTGGTTTTGATAAAATTGCTTACTTAGATGCAGATTTGGCTACATCACTTGAAGAGTGCTACCGTATCAGTAAAAAAGTAAATAAAAAATTGACTTTTGTATTTGGTTCAAGAATTAAAATATTAGGTTCAAGAATTGAAAGAAATGCTTTTAGGTTTGTAACGGGTAGAGTTATAGCAACGGTTATTTCTAAAATCTTAAATTTAGGCGTTTATGATACCCAGTGTGGTGTAAAAGTTTTCTCTAGAGATTTAAGTACCGATGTTTTTTTAAAATCCTTTTTATCAAAGTGGCTGTTTGATGTAGAAATATTTTTTAGAATTATACAGCTTTACAGTAGACAAGAAGCTGTCCTAAAGATGAAAGAAATACCTCTTACCGAATGGGTTGATAAAGGAGACTCTAAAGTAAAAATGAGTTATTTTTTTAAGTTATGGCTTGATTTGTACAAGATCAATCAAGTTTACAATAAACAATAAGACATATGCTATCCAAAATTAAATATTACGCTTTAGAAATCACAGTCTATTTTCTAGTATTACTCAGACTGCTTATCATTGGCTTTGTACCCTTATTTGACAAGACTGAAGCTAGATATGCTGAAATTGCTCGTATCATGTATGAGACGGGAAATTGGGTAACCCCACAAATAGATTACAATGTGCCTTTTTGGGCCAAACCTCCGATGTCCACTTGGATATCTGCTCTTAGTTTTCATGTTTTTGGGGTTCACGAATTTGCTGCACGTTTCCCATCGTTCTTATTACAAGTCATATTAATTATTATTGTGGCGAAAGCACTGAATTTTAAAAAAAGACAAACTTATTGGTTTGCTTTGATCATGCTTACCATCCCTGAATATTATATTCATTGTGGAGTCGTATCCACAGATTCCTCATTGTTAATGGGGATAACTTTTATAATGATTGGATTTTGGAATTCAATATCAAAAGCTAACAATCAAAAGTTTTGGAAATTTTTGATTTGGCTTGGTGTTGCTATCGGAATGTTAGCAAAAGGTCCTATAGTATTAGTGCTAACAGCTCCTCCAATTTTTATATGGTCTTGTCTATACAAAGGGCACCTCAAATTGTTTTTTAAAAAAACTTTGTGGATACCAGGAATAGCTTTTGCTTTTCTCTTTTCTTTTCTTTGGTATTATTCTGCTGAATTAAGAACACCGGGTTTTATCGATTATTTTTTTGTAGGAGAACATTACAAAAGGTTTGTTGAGTCGGGTTGGAAAGGGGATAAATATGGCTTTGCTAAGCAACAACCGCTGGGTATGATTTGGTTGTTTCTAATCTTATTTGCGATTCCTTGGTTTCAATTCATTGTCGTAAATGGATTCAAAATGAAGAAAGAAATACTCAAAAATAAATGGGTAACCTTTTTATGGATTTGGATGCTTTGGACCCCTTTGTTTTTTACCATATCTAAAAGTTTAATTCATACCTATACGTTACCAAGTATGATTCCCTTAGGCTTATTAGTTATGTGTTATTTTGAAAGTTACCATAAAAACAAGAGATGGGTTGTAGGAGCAATGTTTGTTCCAATACTAGTATTTATTTGCTTTATCAGCATTAATACTTTTTACACAGATGTAAGTTGGCAGAATACAGACAAGCATTTGGTAGGTAAGATAAACCCACTAGAGACTACCCATATTTATGCTTGGGAATTTAAATCTTACTCCTCACAATTTTACACATCTGGTCAAATTAAAACTCTCCATAATTCGGAAGAGCTAGAAAATATTCTAAAAGAAGAAAAAACTTTTTACATCTTATCCAGAAACGCCAACTATAAGCACATGCCTGAGGCTTTAAAAAAGCATTTGTTCAAGATAGGTGCCAATCGAAAGTCACAATTGTTTATTCATAAACCATAAAAAAAGCTCTCAAATTTATTGAGAGCTTTTATGCGGTCTGGACGGGACTCGAACCAATGTATTTTATATTTTTAAATCACTAATTATCAATTATTTAAAAACAATGTTAGTTTTATGTTATCCCTATTGTAGGGATATTCAGTTATTACCGAACCGATGATACAAATATAACACTCTAAAAACTAATATAATAAGTTTCTTTACAATAAAAAAAAGATGCTAAATAAAATTAACATCCTCTTCTAAATCCAAACTATTATTAGTTCTGGTGATATATTGGTAATTGGTTATGGATTAGTTATATCTATTATTAATTGGATTATCTATCAATATATCTAAATATACGATTTTGATATATTCCGTATTATTTAACCACTTAACTTCTTACTCCCACATTGTTTCCCATACATTCTTTTGTGGTAGATTGAATTGTGATTTAAAAAACTCATTTAATAATATATTTTTTTTAAATTTGAAAAATTTTTTAATTAAAAAAACCCTCCCATGAAAAAATACCTAATCATTTGTCTTTTAACCTTTCTTTACTCATGTTCAGTTGAGGAATCTTGTGAACAATTTCCAACTCTAACAACGGAAGAAGCAAATAATATTACTGATAAATCTGTAACTTTAGTAGGAAAGATAATACCACCTACATGTGATAAAAATATAACATCGCAAGGTTTTGTTTACTCTAAAACAGAATTACCTAAAGTAGATGATAATTTGATAGAAAAAAGTGGAACTAACATTAGTGCTGAGTTAGAAAATCTTGAACAAAATACAACTTATTATGTTAGAACTTTCTTTGAAAATACTGAAGGAGTTTTTTATGGAAATGAAATTGAATTTAGAACAAATATTGGTGATGTACTCTTATCAATAAATAATATTAGTAATGTTAGAACAGAATCATTTAATGTGAGTTTATATATTAATTCATTAGGAGGTGGAACAATTTTAAAAAAAGGTATATGTTATTCAACAACTGATAATCCAACAATTAATGATAGTAAACTTGAATTAAATTCGGAAAATAATAATTTATCAGGAACAATAGATAATTTGATATTTAACACAGTTTATTATTTAAGAGGTTATGTAGAAAATGAAAATGGATTTTTTTATTCCGAAGGGTTAAATGTAACTACCAAAGATGGTGTAATATCATTATCAACTACAAGTGTAGGTAATATAACAACAAATTCTATTAATGTATCAGGAAATATATCTGATGATGGTGGTTCTACGATAACTTTAAGGGGTTTTTGTTGGAATAAAACAGGGAATCCAACAATTGATGATGATAATAATCAAAATGGAGATGATATTGGTGAATTTTCTAGTTTAGTTAATGGACTTGAATCAAATAAAAGATATTACGTTAAAACTTACGCTCAGAATTCAATAGGTGTTTTCTACGGAAACGAAATTGAATTTAAAACCAAATCGGTTTCTGATATCATTGGGAGATGGGTATTGTTACACGAGGCTGGAGCTTTAGCAGTGGGGCCTAATTTAGGGAACGTAACCTCTTGGTGGTCAAATGATTTGGCATTCGTAAAAACAAGAGAGTGTTTATTTGATGATGTATACGAGTTTAATGCGGATCAATCGTTTAATAATATTGTTGGAGATGCAACATGGTTAGAAGGAACTTGGGAATCTGTACCAGAGGAAACATGTGGTACTGCATTAGCTCCTTTTGATGGAAGCAATAAAAATGCTACTTGGTCTCATGACCCAGAGGCAGGAACTGTAACTTTAAACGGAGCAGGAGCATTCTTAGGAATTTCTAAGGTGCACAATACAGGTGAACTTACTGATCCAGCTGGAGTAAAAGAAAGTATTACTTATAGTGGTGTAACTTTTTCCGAAGACAAGAACTACATGACCTTACATATTCAATACGACCCTGCAGGTAACACTTGGCAATTTAAGTTTGCAAGAGAAGGTTCTGATGGAGCATCAGCACCTACGACAGATTCTGATGGGGATGGTGTAGCAGATATAGATGATGCTTGTCCAGAACTTGCTGGAACTGAAGCTAATGGATGTCCTCCTTCAGGAGTTGGAACAGATCCTACTGATGACTTTGAAGGTAATGGAAATATTACTTGGACACCAGACGCTACAACAATTGATGTGAATTTTGCTAATCCATCTAAATCAGGTATCAATACCTCAGATACAGTATTGCAATACGTAGATGCAGGAGAAGGTGCTCAATATGCTAATATGAATTTTGATTTAAACGAAGCTAAAACTGATAAATTTGACTTAACATCAAAAAACATTATCAAAGTAAAAGTATTTGTACCAACTCCGGTAGCACCAATTGTTACACCAAAACAAATTTCAGTTAAATTGCAAGACGGTTCAAGTAGTGCTCCGTGGGAGGGACAGGTTGAAAAAGTTGTTCCTTACGAGTATGATGTATGGCAAGAGCTTACATTTGATTTTTCAGAATTTAGTGCTGAAACCAAGTTTAGTAGAGTTGTAGTTCAGTTCAATGGTGAAGATAACTATGAAGCAGTAACTGCTTACATTGACGATTTTACTTATGGAGCAAATTAATATTGTTTCAAAAGTAAATTTTCACTAATAATATAAAAGCGGTTAAATGTTTTTAACCGCTTTTTATAAAATTTCAGTTATCAGTTTTTCTTTTGGTTTGTAGCATAGGTAAACCGCTCAATTGTTTTATTTTTCACTAACATTTACAAAGAAATCCTGAAGATTTCAATATATATTATTTAAGTTTTCAGAATTTTTTAATGGATAAAGAGAAATTAGAATATAGAGAATATACTGATAAGGAATCAGGTTTATCCGTTAGATGTTTTAGAGAAAATAACTAAAGTATTTATTTTAAAAAAAATGTTGTAGTTCTTTAAAAAAAAGTGAAACCAAAAAAAACTTTTTAGAAAGGAGGTTTCTTGTAAATATTAGAGAAGAAAAAACTTAAAATGGGGTTCTTATCCGTTTTACTATCGAACCTGGTTTTTTTGGCTGTTGTAATTAACATACTAAAAATCAATTTATATAAATATATCGGAAAAATTATCTGATTCTATCCACTTAACTTCTTACTCCCACATTGTTTCCCATGCATTCTTTTTTGATAGATTGAATTGTGATTTAACAAACTCAATTATATCATTGGAAGTATAGTATTTTTTAGATTTAAACCTAGTTCCCTTGATGAGGTTTTGATTTTCATATTTACCATAATGTTTTTGGGGATATACCCAAAATATCTAATGTTTGTTCTCTTGTATGTATTTGTTCTTGGTTTAGTAATTCTGTATTTTCTAACCATTTTAAATGCTCATTATTTGTGATTGGTTTTAAGAAATTGAATGATTTGAAATTATATACCTTTTGTAATTCATCGTTCTTAAGAATGGCTTATCCTCACCTCTTCCGATTGAAACTGATTTTTGTAATTCTTTTGGTTTTTCAATTCTAAAATATTCTTTGGAAATTCTACTATACCACTTACAGAACTGATTAAGAACTACAAATCTTTTTTCAACTGAACTAGGTGCCAAATCTTTATCAAATAACCAAACCATTAAATTCCTTGAGGATTTTTCATTCAAATCATCAATCAAGAGTGTATCGTGTTCTTTCTCTCTTACCTTTATGAAATCAAGTACATCAGTTGTTAATGATTTTGTTTTTCTTCTTGTTCCTTTTAAGATTAGTTCATTACTCATATAATCTTCTAACCAATTCTTAATCAAAGAATATGCTGGTAATGAAGATATACTTGAAGATTGTTTTACTTTTTCCCTCTTCTTTAACTCAAGTTTAAGTTGTTCCGTTGAGAGTATTCATCGTTGTTCTTGTATCGATTTATAAGGGCTTCTAATTTGGTTCTTAGAACATCAATTTGAAGGTTCTTTTTCTTGTAATCTTTATCACTCCTTCTAACTTGTTTCTTATCCCTATTCCAATCAACTACTTCACAATTAACACCACTAAATATTTTTGTCTTTTTATTGTTGGAAACGTAGGTAAAATGGGGGAATAACTTGTTTTCCTTTTTCTTTATAAGATATGTGAGAAATAAACTACCCATGATGTAAAGGTAGTGATTTTCAGTCACTTTGTCCCTACAACTATCCCTATTGGGTATTAAAAAAACCCTTAAAGTGTTGAACATTAAGGGTTTATCTTCTAAAGAAGCGGTCTGGACGGGACTCGAACCCGCGACCCCCTGCGTGACAGGCAGGTATTCTAACCAGCTGAACTACCAGACCGTTGCTGTTAGCGGTCGCAAATATACAACTAAATTCTAGTTACGCAACAAGAAAAAATAAATATTTAAAAAAAAGAAGGGATGTGTAAACACATCCCTTCTTAAATATTTTGAAGTTGTCTATTAAACAAATTTTAACCATGAACTATCCTGTTGATAATCTGTGATTAAACTTGTGCTTTCTTGAAAAGTTAAAGAACTGGCATAGGCAGTTGCTTCATGTTTTAAAGATGTAATACACTCATTTACTAAATTTGAACTAAACCCTTTATCTCCCAAATTGAGGACAAAGTTAGCAGAAACAACTCTACCAATAATCTTTCCTAGGTCTACCATTTTACGTTGTGGTAGTTCCATGTTCAAATTAAAATTTAGAACACTCTTAAAGAATTCAGATGATTTTAATGTCAAATCGTATCCACTTAAAAACTCAAATAGATTATTGATTTTCTGACGTTTCATTAATTTCATAATCGCTTCTGATATTTGGGTGTATAACATTTCGTTTGACCCTTCAAAAATGATAAAAGCTCTACTGTCCATAATTCCTCTAGCCCCAATATTTTCTTCCTTATATCCAGTTGATCCAGACACCTGAACTAAATTCTGAGCGGAAAAGTGCATCATGTCTGTCACCACTGCTTTCATACTATTTGCTTCTACTTGATCTGTGGCCAATTCGTTGTGAATACCACTGTGTTCAGCACTTCGGGCACACATAGAGGAACATACTGTAAAAGCTGCTTGGATATTGGCTATTTGCTCTCTTACCTTATCTAAGGCGAGTAAATTTTTACCTCCTACTATTCTAGTGTTACAGTGATCAATAGCTTCGTCCATCATTCTTTTAATGAATCCCATAGCCATACCAGGGAATTGCATTCTTGAGCGGTGCAATAGGTCTAACATCAATTTAATTCCTGTGCTGCCTCCTTCTAGTTTCTGATTTTCAGGAACGTTGAGGTCGAGAATATTGTTTCCGTATGGTATTGCATATAAACCAGCATTATTGTAGTACTCATCAACCATAACTCTTTGCTCAGGATCTTGGTTGTCAGCAATAAAAAAATCTATATCTCTACCCAATCTACCATCTTCCCCTTTTTTACGAGAAGTTATCAGCCAATAATCAGCTATTCCTGTAAGACCTTGCCAGTGCTTGTTTCCTTTGATATGGTATTTACCATCTTTTAATTGATTTGAGGTTTCCATGTTTAAAGCATCGGAACCAAAACCTGGTTCTGTAATCATCAAACCACCCATGTTTTGTTTTTCTAGAAAACGTTTGAAAATGGGAGCTTGAACTTCTGGCTTAGCATGTTTTGCTACTGGCTCTAGAAATAGTGCAATATTGATTCCAAAAGTTAATGATAGTGGCAAAGACTCGTAGGAAGCGGCTTCTAATACTCCTAAACATTCTTTTACTTTTACACCTCTTCCTCCATATTCAGTTGGAATGGCAACTGACAAAGGATTTTTTTCCATGATGTCTCTAAAAACTTGAGAAGGAAAGCCTCTCATTTGACTAAACTTGCCAATATCATCTTTTTGATAGAAAACACTTTTTAAAGTATCTTTAAAATCCTTTAGAAAGCTTTCGTATGAATCGTTTTTTTTATTGTTTGACATATAATTCTTTTGTCTTAAATTAAATTCTGAAACAAATATACAATACTTAAGATGTTTTCAATGATAATGAAGTCTATTATGGCTTATTTATAATTAATTTATAAAAATTTGAGTTGCTGTTTTAAATAATTTATTAATTTTGGTGTGTGAAAAATACAGAGACTACATATTTAACAACTTCTTTCTTTGCTACCCTTTGGGGTTGTCTTTGTTATTTGTATATATAAACCTAGAAATCTTGTAATTTAATTGATATGACTTTCATTAAAAATCAAGTACTGTTTTTTTTCTCAATCATTCCAACTTTCATATGAAAATTTTAAAATTCGGTGGTTCGTCAATCGCCTCAGCAGCAAATATTAATCTTGTTATAGATATTATTAAATCAAATTGTGAGCACACCAAAATTGCAGTGGTTTGTTCAGCAATTGACAAAACAACTGATGCCCTAAATGACATTGCCACAAAAGCACAAAGTCAAGATGATACTTATCCTCAAGAATTGTCTAAACTAGAAAACAATCACTTTGAAATTGTACGTGAATTGATAGCGATCAACCATCAAAGTGGAGTTTTAAGTGGGGTAAAGAAAATATTTAATGAATTAGAAAGTATCCTTGAAGGGGTTTTTCTGTTAAAAGAACTTTCTCCAAAGACCAGTGATAGCATACTAAGTTATGGTGAGTTTTTGTCTTCATTCATCATCACCAAAGCTTTGCAATGCAAAGAAATAGATGCAGTCTACAAAAATAGTGGAGAATTAATGATCACCAACGATCAATATGGACAAGCTATACCTATTATTGATCTGACAGATAGAAACATCAAAGCGTACTTTAACAGCAATCAACATAAAGTCACTGTTTTACCTGGTTTTACCGCTTGTAATTCACAGGGAGAAAGAACAACTTTAGGTCGAGGGGGATCTGATTACAGTGCAGCAATATTTGCTGCAGCTTTGGAAGTAGATCAATTAGAAATATGGACTGATGTGAGTGGTATGTTTACTGCCAATCCAACAATTGTCAAGCAAGCCAAACCGATAAAGTCATTGTCCTACAGCGAAGCTATGGAATTGTCCCATTTTGGAGCTTCGGTTTTATATCCACCAACTGTGCAGCCTGTCATGAGCAAAAACATACCTCTTTATATAAAAAATACTTTTCATCCTGAGGATGAGGGTTCTTTTATAACAAATGAGAGTATAAATAGCGAAGAGGTTGTAAAAGGAATTAGTCATATTGATAACATTGCCCTAGCTACTTTAGAAGGAAATGGGATGATTGGTATTTTGGGGGTATCAAAAAGATTATTTAGTGCCTTGTCTGAAAGACAGGTAAATGTAATCTTGATTACTCAAGCATCTTCCGAACATTCTATCTGTATCGCAATTGATGGAGATGAAGTTGAGAAAGCCGAAAGAGCAATTCAAGATGAATTTGCCTATGAAATTAGTCTAGGTAAAATAGATCCTTTACATATAAAAACGAAGATGTCTATTGTTGCCATCGTGGGAGAAGAAATGAAAAGTCATCAAGGAATTAGTGGTAGAATGTTTAGTGCATTAGGAAAAGATAATGTCAATATTCACGCGATTGCCCAAGGTGCATCTGAAAGAAACATTTCGACTGTGATTGATTCTAAAAATGTGAAAAAAGCTTTGAATGGTTTGCATGCTGAATTCTTCCAAGGACATATAACAAAGTTGAATCTCTTTGTAGTAGGAGTCGGTAATGTGGGTGCTAAGTTGCTTGAACAGATAGAGAAACAGAAAGCGTATTTATTAAATAAGTTACAGTTAAGTATTGAAGTTGTTGGAATGGCAAATTCCAAAAAGATGATGTTCAATAAAAATGGAATTGATATTTCTGCGAACTGGAAACAAAATCTAATTGAAAATGGAGAAGAATTAGATTTAGATTTATTTCACGAATACGTCAAAGAAATGAATTTAATAAACAGTGTTTTTGTAGACAATACTGCAAATGCGGACATTGCTGGCTTGTATGCTAGTTATTTAAAAGAGAGTGTAGGGGTAGTTACTTGTAACAAAATTGCTGCATCTTCAGAATATAGTGTCTATGCTGGATTGAAGAAAATAGCACAAGAGTACAATGCCCCTTACTTATTTGAAACGAATGTTGGAGCAGGCTTACCTATCATCAATACCTTGAACAACTTGGTGCAATCTGGAGATCAGATTTTAAAGATTCAGGCAGTTGCTTCAGGTTCATTAAACTTTATTTTTAACTCGTTTGTAGGTGACGCTAATTTTGCAAAAATTGTTGATGAAGCAGGAGATTTAGGGTTTACAGAACCTGATCCAAGAATCGATTTGAGTGGTGTTGACGTGGCTCGTAAAATTTTAATTTTGGCTCGTGAAAGCGGTGCTAAAATGAACTTAGAAGACATAGAAAACAAATCGTTTTTGCCAAAATCGAGTTTAGAAGCAGTATCTATTGAAGATTTCAAAAAGACTTTAATTGAGGAAGCAGCCCATTTTGATGCTATTAAAGAAAAAGCCGCAGCAAACAATGCCGAGCTTAAATACGTAGCTGAATTTGTGGGTGGAAAAGCAAATGTTTCTTTACAAGAAGTAGATAGTAAACATCCATTTTCTAACTTGCAGGGAAGCGATAATATTGTACTTTTTTTCACAGAAAGGTATCCGGAGTATCCACTGATTATTAAAGGTGCAGGAGCTGGAGCAGATGTTACTGCTTCTGGTATTTTTGCAGATATCATCAGAATTGGAAAAGGATAAGTTTGGTCTAGCCTTTAGCAGCTTTGCTGGTGTCAAAAGCTAAAACCCAAAAGCTATTAAAATGAATGAAATAAAATTATTTTGCCCAGGTACTATTGCAAATGTTTCTTGTGGTTTTGATGTACTAGGCCTTTGCTTATCTACTACTGGAGATCAGATGGTGGTTCGTAAAGTAGAAACTCCGGGGGTGAAAATAACAAAAATTGTAGGTCAAGATTTGCCATTGGCTACAGAAAAAAATGTTGCTGGTGTGGCAGTGTTGTCCATGTTGGAAAAGCTAAACAACACCACCGATGGTTTTGAAATTGAAATATACAAAAACATCAAACCAGGAAGTGGAATCGGAAGTTCTGCCGCGAGTAGTGCTGGTGCTGTTTACGGTGTTAACGAATTGTTAGGAAAACCTTTTAGCAATCACGATTTGATAACGTTTGCGATGAAAGGCGAGGAATTAGCAAGTGGTGTTCCCCATGCAGACAATGTAGCCCCTGCATTATTAGGAGGGTTTACTTTGGTGCGTTCTACTGCACCTTTGGATGTGATAAAATTAAACACTCCCTCACAATTATACGCAACTGTTATTCATCCACAAATAGAAGTAAAAACGGCAGATGCACGTCAAATTTTAAAAAGTAACTTAAGATTAAAAACAGCGATCAAACAATGGGGCAATATCGGTGCTTTAGTTAGTGCATTGTATACCGAAGATTATGAGTTGTTGTCTCGCTCTTTGCAGGATGACATCATAGAGCCGATTCGATCTATTTTGATACCAGCATTTGATCTTGTTAAGGAGGAATCTAAAAAAGCAGGTGCATTGGGTTCAGGTATATCAGGATCAGGACCTTCCATTTTTGCTTTGAGCAAAGGGGAAGCAACTGCCTTAAAAGTAGCTGAGGCTATGAAAAAGGTTTATGATAAAGTAGGGGTTTCTTATGATGTGCATATTTCCAAAATTAATGACCAAGGAATTAAAATAATAGAATAAATAAAGTCTACTCTTCCTATCTTTTTGACATCAAAACTGAAAAAGAAGCGGAGGGTTGAATATTTTAAGTAGATAAAGAAAAAAACAGCATGAAATATTTTAGTTTAAATGAAAATGCCCCTGACGTATCTTTTAGAGATGCAGTAGTCAATGGTATTGCCCCTGATAGAGGTTTATATTTCCCTGAAAGTATATCACCATTGGCAAAGGAGTTTATAGATAACATAGAAAACTATAGTAATAATGAGATTGCCTACGAGGTAATTAAGCAGTTTATTGGTGATGAAATACCAGAACAGGATTTAAAAGAAATTATAGAGGAAACCTTATGCTTTGATTTCCCAATTGTACCCATTGAAGAAAATATAGGATCCCTAGAGTTATTTCATGGTCCAACAATGGCATTTAAAGACGTGGGTGGGCGTTTTATGGCTC
>Ga0209136_1000037_pt1 | contig 98132 bp, 80 predicted proteins | sample SaaInl0LU_22_DNA_FD_184640 | JGI IMG/M metagenome (GOLD analysis project Ga0209136, IMG submission 184640) | Marine microbial communities from expanding oxygen minimum zones in the Saanich Inlet - ESP_90LU_22_DNA (SPAdes) (version 2) | ecosystem: Environmental > Aquatic > Marine > Intertidal... | reverse complement strand
TGAAACCCTTCACTGGTCGCAATATCATCCTTGGCCATATCATCCTTGGCCATATCATCATTAGCCACCATATTTTGATCTATGACGTCCGGCGCATCATCCACATGCCCACCGGCCACACCAGCAAATTTCACGGCAGGCATGGCAACCGGCTGAAATGCAGGATCGACAGCAGTGATCACCGGCGACATATCGGCAAGGCCGCGTTTCGCCGCTTCGATTTGTTCTTTTAATTTTGTAACCGAGACTTGCTGGCCCATCAATCCCTACCCTGCACTGGCATAACACCAAAACAACAACAGGGGGTTGCAAAAACCCTGCCAAGCCAGTGCCTATCATATTGCATGAAAAGTGATACAAGAAACAGTATTGTTAGCTCATGCCCAATGAGGTCAGCAAATTTGAACCCGGCTTTACCCGCTGGCATTCACCGCCCGGAAAACACTAAGCCAATGATTGGTTGTATAGCCTTTGTGATAACGACTGTGATTGACCGGCATTGCCAACCAATCCCGCGGATCATAGCCATCTTCCGGCACGTCCAATTCTTCATCTGACGCAAGACGACGCCGAGGCTCACGCGGCGGCGCGCCCAAATCTTTTTGAATTTGTAAAAGATCATTCATCATCACACCGGTTAAAACGGCATGAAAAAACCAAATGTTAGCTTTTTGTGATCAAAGATTTAGATGGTTTACGGGCACGAAGACATTATTGATCTTGATCAATATCCGAAACCAGCGGTGCACGCACAATCCAGCCCCCACCTAGCAATTGATCAGGATTAGCGCCATCATAAATGGCGGCAGCTTGACCAGCGGCAATGCCAAATTGCGCCTCATCCAGCCTGACCACAACAGCAGCTGCACCATCTTCATCATGGCAAAATACGCGCGCCGGCATCGCCGGTGCGGTATTGCGCAAACGTGCTAAGATCGGCGTATTGTCATCAGGCGGGCCATTGATCCAATTTACATCACCTAAATGAACCTCGACGCAGGCAAGTGCCTTTTGCGGGCCGACAATCACCCGATTTGATGCGGCATCAATGGCAACAACATAAAGCGGGCCATCCGCCTCATCTGCACCGGCGCGCCCACCAATGCCAAGGCCGCGACGTTGGCCGATAGTGTAATCAATCACCCCGTTATGGCGACCAAGAACCGTGCCATCAATATGCACAATATCACCGGCATCAACGGCACCGGGCCGCAAGCGGCGAACGACATCGCCATAACGCCCATTTGGCACGAAACAGATATCCTGACTATCCGGCTTTTCCGAAACGGTCAGTCCGAATTTGCGCGCCAAATTGCGCGTTTCATCCTTATCAAGACCACCAAGCGGAAATCGCAGATAATCCAGCTGTTCAGCCGTGGTGGCAAACAGGAAATAGGATTGGTCTTTTGCCGGATCAGCACCGCGCAGCAAACGCGCGCCATCATCACCATCAATGCGCTGGACATAATGGCCAGTAGCAAGGCAATCGGCTTCGAGATCACGCGCGGTTTTCAACAGATCGGTAAATTTCACCGTCTGGTTACAACGCACACAAGGGATTGGCGTTTCACCGCGAAGATAGCTATCGGCAAAATCCTGCATGACCTGATCGTGAAACCGGTTTTCGTAATCAAGCACATAATGCGGAATGCCAAGGCGCGCAGCAACCGTGCGGGCATCATGGATATCAACACCAGCACAGCACGCCCCCTTGGTCTGAACGGCAACCCCATGATCATATAGCTGCAAGGTAATACCAATCACATCGAAACCCTGCTCATGAAGCAGGGCGGCCGTCACCGATGAATCAACCCCGCCAGACATGGCGACAACAACGCGTGTTTCGGCAGGCGGTTTGGCAAAGCCAAGCGCATTAAGACCAGCTGAGACGCTGTCCTTTGCTTTGGTTTTTGCTGCTTGCACCGCCATAATCAGCCCTACATATCTTCTGGAATTGAAACGCGCAATCCATCAAGCGCATCCGACATTTCAATCTGACAACCAAGGCGCGATGTCTGCGCAAGGCCAAATGCCAGATCAAGCATATCAACTTCATCTTCACCCGGTGCGCCGGTTTTGGCAAACCAGTCAGCATCAACAACGACATGACAGGTCGCACAAGACAAACAACCGCCGCATGTCCCTTCGATGCCAAGTCCGGCATCACGCCCTGCTTCCATGACAGTCACACCATTTTCAACAGTGACAATATGCTCCGAGCCATCAGGCTTGGTAAAAATAATATTCGGCATTTCGGGCGACTCCTTGTTTCACCTGTCTTTATCGCTATTGCCCTTTATTTGCAAATCCGGCTGAATTTGTAAATTTAAGCTGGCAATTTAAATTATGCGGGTTGCTTGTACAGTTGCAAAAACACATCTGCAAGCGTTTCAAAGTCGCTTTTGGTCGTTGCCCATCCGCCTGAGATGCGAATGGCTTCGCCAGCGCGTGGCCCCGCCCCCATTGATTCCAGCACATGGCTTGGTTTGACCTTGCCAGACGAACAGGCCGAACCGGCGCTAATTGCAACACCAGCAATATCAAATGCCATCACCATTGTTTCAGCCGCTTTTCCCGCCGCAGCAATACAGCTGGTATTGCCAAGCCGTGGCGCAGCGCGGCCAAAAACCTCGACCCCACTTCGCTGCTCAAGCATACGGCTTTCAAAAGCATCGCGCCATTTCGCCATTGTCTGATAATGGCCAATATCGCCAAGCGCATCATCTGCAGCACCGCCAAAACCGGCAATGCCAACCAGATTTTCAGTGCCAGCCCGCCGCCCCTGTTCTTGACCGCCGCCACGAAGCAAACTGGAAAGCCTGCACCCCGGACGTACCAGCAACGCGCCAACACCGGACGGGCCGCCAATCTTATGCGCTGACAGGCTGGCATAGCTGATTTTTGATGTGGCGAAATTGATATGGCGTTTGCCAAAGATCTGCACCATATCGCTATGCAAGGCGATATTTGCGCTTTCCGCCATCGCGGCGATTTCATCCATTGGCTGGATAACACCAGTTTCATTATTGGCTGCCATGATCGAGACGAGCGTTCTCGGCTTGGCCGCATCATCAATGCCAGCGATGACCTTTGCCAGCCTATCCAGATCAACGACCCCATTTTCATCAACGCCAATCTGCTGGCAATCTTGATGCGCATATCTAACCGAATCATGTTCGATCGCGCTTGTGATCACATGATCATATTGCGCCATTACAAGATTATTGGCCTCGGTGCCGCCACTGGTAAACACCACATCCGCGGCGCGGCATCCGGCCAGCATTGCCACCGCACTGCGCGCCATTTCAACAATCAGGCGGGCATTGCGTCCAAACCCATGAACCGATGATGGGTTTGCTGGCGGCCCCATCGCATCTTGCATGGCCGTGATGGCCGCAGCACGCAATGGCGTTGTCGCATTATTATCAAGATAGATTGGCGTTTTACGCATCATTGATGACCAGTTTCACAAAACAGCCTAGCCGACCGGCTTTGGCTTGGTCTTGCGTGGTGCTTTTTTCGGTGCAACCGGTGCTGCCGCGCTGGTCAGCCGGTCTTCGAGATCGCTTAGGCGCGCACGCTGGCTTTGCACCTCGTCAACAAGCGCTCTGATCGTGCGCTCACGCGGATCAAGATCAATGCCCGATTGAACACCATAGGCCATAAAGCTTGTATCAGCGTCAGGCTTGGTTGTGGTTTTACTCATCTGACGAGCGGGCACGCCAACGACCGTTGCCGCTTCGGGGACGTCTTTAGTCACCACCGAATTGCCGCCAACCCGCGCACAACGGTGAACCGTAATCGGGCCAAGAATTTGCGCCCCGGCGCCAACAATCACATAATCGCCAAGCGTCGGGTGGCGTTTCGCCTCACGCTGTTTGTCCGAATCAACCGCAGGCATGACCCCGCCAAGCGTCACATCATGATATAGCGTCACATCACGGCCAATTTCAGCCGTTTCACCAATGACCGTTCCCATACCATGATCGACAAAGAATCCGGGGCCGATTTTCGCCGCGGGATGAATTTCGATCCCTGTCAGCACGCGCGCAATCTGCATGATCAGCCGCGCAATGAACCGAAGCCGCATCTGCCACAAAATATGCGATAAACGATAGGCCAGCATGACTTGAAAGCTTGGATACAAAAAGATCGCCGCCAGCCGGTTGCTGGCTGCTGGATCGCGTTCCATAATCGCATTTAGGTCGCGGCGTAAATTTGCAAACATATGTTTCAGTCCAGTATTGGCTTTGGTGGAATAAAAATGGCTGACGCAAAATTTTTGGTCAATTTCATCGACAGCAAACAGATTTATACCGGTTTGTTACCAGCAAATCACACATTCGCGGGCATTAGGTGTGAAAGCTCGCTTGGCGTGTCTTACATATTACGATATAAGCCCTGATTACGATAGTGCAAGATGAACGGAAAAAACTTATGCCCGAGGTTATCATAAACGGCCCCGACGGACGATTGGAATGCCGCTATATGCCAAGTGAGGTGCCTGACGCACCGACTGCGCTAATTCTGCACCCAGAGCCTGATAAAGGCGGCACGATGAATAACCGTGTCACCTACGCGCTGTACAAGCATTTTCAGGCGCGTGGCTTTGCCGTGCTTCGTTTCAATTTTCGTGGCGTTGGCCGCAGCCAGGGCGAATATGACAATGGCGAAGGCGAATTGTCAGATGCCGCAACCGCAATGGATTGGCTGCAGGCGCAAAACCCTGCATCACGTCAATGCTGGATTGCCGGATTTTCCTTTGGTGCATGGATTGGCATGCAATTGATGATGCGTCGCCCCGAGATTCGTGGCTTTATTTCGGCAACGCCGCCAGCATTGACCCATGATTTTTCTTTTTTGGCACCTTGTCCGGCGTCTGGCCTGATTGTTCATGGTGAACAGGACGAGCAAGTGCCGCCCGACGCCATTCACAAGCTGGTTGACCGTCTTTCAATTCAAAAAGGCGTTACCATCGATATTGATATTGTGCCGGGTGCCAATCATTTCTTTACCGATCACCTTGACCCGATGATTGAACGCGTTGGCGCCTATCTTGATACCGCACTGACCGAGCCGGATTTTGATCCGCTGGCCTAGCCTGCATCATCAACCGCCAACGCGCTGATGCACCGGTGCGCTGGCTTTGACATTTTGACAATCTGGATCGAAGATGAATTACAAATCGAACCTAATCCAACAATTTAGTGAGCGTGGCTATATTCATCAGGCCACGGATATTGACGCTCTTGACGCGCTAGCGGCCGAACATACGATCCCGACCTATATCGGTTTCGATTGCACCGCCGACAGCCTTCATGTTGGCTCGCTTGTGCAAATCATGATGCTTCGCATTTTGCAGCGATGCGGTCACAAACCAATTGTATTGATGGGCGGCGGCACGACAAAGGTTGGCGACCCATCAGGCAAGGACACCGCCCGCCCGCTATTGTCGGATCAGGATATCGAAATTAATAAAAACGGCATCAAAAGCGTTTTTGAAAAATATCTGACCTTTGGTGACGGCCCATCAGATGCATTGATGGTTGACAATGCCGATTGGCTCGACAGCCTTCATTATGTCCGGTTTCTGCGCGATTACGGGCCGCATTTCTCGATCAATCGCATGATGGGTATGGAATCGGTGAAGTTACGGCTTGAGCGTGAACAGCCCTTGTCGTTTCTTGAATTCAACTATGCCATTTTACAAGCCTATGATTTTCTGGAATTGCGCCGCCGCTATGGGTGCCAATTGCAGATGGGTGGATCAGACCAATGGGGCAATATTGTCACCGGTATTGACTTAACCCGCCGCGTTGATGGTCAGGAAATCTATGGCCTAACATCACCGCTGATCACCACATCATCAGGTGCGAAAATGGGCAAATCAGCCAATGGTGCGATCTGGCTGAATGATGCGAAATTATCCAGTTTTGATTTCTGGCAGTTCTGGCGCAATACCGAAGATTCGGACGTTGCCCGCTTTCTTGGCCTATTTACCGAATTGCCAATGGACGAGGTTCGCAAATTAGGCGCACTTGAAGGCGCAGAGATCAACCAAGCCAAAATCATCCTTGCTGATGAGGCAACGCGGCTTTGCCACGGCATTGACGCTGCCAAAAGGGCCAAAGCGACCGCACAAACCACCTTTGGCGACAAGGGCATGAGCGACGGCCTTCATCAAGTGACGATCAATTCAGCCGAAGCTGCCAGCCTTAGTGTTATCACGGCTTTGAACATGGTAGGTTTTGCCCAATCGAATGGCGAGGCAAGACGGTTAATCCGTGGCGGCGGGGCAAAGGTGAATGACAAAGCCATCACCGATGAAGACGCCATGATCAGCCTTGCTGATTTCCAAGATGGTAAGGTTAAGATATCGGCTGGGAAAAAACGGCACGCGCTTATCATATTGTCGTAAATATACGACCCCAGATCAGCCGCAGATGATGCCGCTTTTCTGGCGGTTTACGGCGCGGGTGCTGTTGCGGCTCTACCGTCGCCAAATAGGCGTTTTTCTTCTCTGCCGAGCCAGTTTGGCGAAAATAGATCACGCAAAAGACCAGGCGCAATTGATGACACCGGATTGACCGCCGTTGTCATATCATCCGACGTGCCGGTCACGGTAAATTGGCTGACAAAGATACCGCTTTTATCCACGCCAGCGAAGAGATCTCCCAAAACAGGCACTTTGCCAAGAAGTTTGCTGATCTGATTCACCGGCACCAAATTACCACTCACATCCACCTTTTTAGTGGCACGATCATAAACGCCAAGCATGGTGACGCCAACCGCCTCACCGCTGGCTTTCATGCTGACAATCTTTACCATTGGGCCACGCGTTTCTAAAACCGCCTCACCGCGCTGAAATGCGGTACCATCACCCTCGACAAGCGAATATAGGCCAGCAAGGCTAAGCACCGAAAATGCCCGTAAGGCTCTTGGTGCTTCGACAATCCTGAATTTTGTCAATTCAATCTTGGTATCAAAAGATTTAAATTCATTATCTTTGAAAATATTCGTCAGGCGCAACTGGCCACCACGAACCGTATCAGTCACTTTCAATCCGGATAATACCCGACCAGCATTTTCGGATTCGATCACCAATTTGGGATCATCCTTTATTTTTGCAGCAAAGGTCAGATTGACCTCACCGCCACCAATCAGGCCAGTACCGACAATCTTGTCGCCATTTATACCAAACCCCATTTCAAGATCGGCTTCGGTGATCAATGGCGCCCCATCGACAAGCATTGTTCCCAAAAACTTGGCCTTGCCCATACCATCACTGGTGCGATTGCCAGATAACTGACCCGACAAGGAAATTTCGTTATCGACAACGATTTGGTCAGCGGTAAAATCAAAGATCAGTGTCTCATCACCACTTACCCCTTCATTGCGACGAAGCGGCACAAGATTTACCAGCCGCGCTGTTGCGCCGACTTTCCATGATGATTCGGCATTTCGCTCGATAATCAAATCGCGAACATCATTTCCCGGCCATGCAACACGTTCGAAAAACGCGGCCTGTATCTGGCCCGTTGTATCAAAGGCCACTTGGCCTTGTGCTGACAGGCTGCCAGCGGCCATATCGATATTTTGCAATGACGCCACTTCACCTTTGCGAAGCAAGATGGTCATCGTCACGCGGCCATCTTCGGCTGGTAATTTTGCCCAATTCAATTTCGGTACATTAATTGACGCGCTGCTAAGATCGACCGTCATCCCGATTTTAGCCTCGTTCATTGACGGGTCGCCGGAATAAACAATTTTACCGCCAATTGATCCAGCAATATCAAGGTCAAATATTTTAGCTATCGCGGTGGCAAGCAAGGCCGATGGCGGGGTTTGCCCGATCAGCTCGACATGGCGTTTTTGGTGGTCAATTTCGAGGCTGAATTCACTTGGCGCACCATAGATGGTCGCCGTACCGGTAATCTGGCTGTTATCCGTGGATATATCCACCACAAGCTCGGCATCATCAACATTCATCTGATTTGGCAGATTGCGAAATGAACCATTGCTAATCGTGGCATCCAGTTTCTGGATTCGATTAGCCATCGACCCTTGCTTGCCAAGCGGCAAAGCGGCTTCAAGGCTGAATTCAATTTCCCCATCAGCTTTGATTTTGCTGAAATCAAAACTGCCATATTGTGACAAGCCAGCTTGGCGTGCCAGATCCATCGCCGTGCTAGCGGCGCCTTTGGCATTCAACGAAATCATCGCGTTTTTCTGGATATCGTCAAGCACCGGCTCAATGACAATTCGGCCGCGCTGCAAGGCTATATCGTCAATACGTCCGGTCAGAAAGCTGGCGGTGAAAGCATCGTTATTCCAATAAAGATCAGCATCAATATTGGTGATGGGTGTCGCTCCTTTGGCCCAAATCAATTCGGCATTGCGCAATTTAATATCGCCTTCGACATCATAGACCTTGCGCACCCCTTTTGCCGCGCCAAGATCAGCCGCGAAGGATAATTTTGAGTCACGAACCCGCCCAGCCGGAATATTTTCAGCAATCCATGCGCCTGTTTCGGGCGCGGCCCATTGCGGCCATAATGCCGAAAACAAAACCGCATCCATATCCGGCACATTCAAATCCAGCTGTAAATCGCGAAGCGTCCAATTATCGCCAATTTCAAAGCGGCCACCAAGATTGAATTTTCCAGCACTTCCCATATCAAATGCCAGATTTTCCAATGTCGCCACATCGCCACGAAGCACCGATTTTAACTGTCCCGATGCCAAATCGACCGACCGCTCATAACCGGCAAGAAGCATTGACCCATCGGTCATGTCAAGATCGACAAGCACATCTTGAATCTGTCCGCCTTTGCCAACATTCATCCCTAATGCACCGCCAATTGTTGCAACAAGGCGTTGATATTGACCGCTGGCAAAATTTGCCCGAACACCGGCAAACTGGCTTTCAAGACCGAGGCTAGATAAAGTCAACGCGCTGGTTTCAGATACAAAGGCACCTTGAAATTCAGCTTTGACGAATTTGAATTGACCACCGTTAAACCGTTGCCGCAACGTCTGTTTTAAATCAGGTGCTACCGGATCAGGCCAGCCATCGAGCAATGATTGAATTGGCAGATTATTGGCCTCAATCATGCCCTTTACACTGGCGGATGAGGCGTGAAACTGATTCACCGCGCCATTGAAAGATAATCGCCGCTGATCAGCAAAATTCAATGCCGCTTTGCTAACCATTAAACTGTCACTGGGTCGGCTATAGGAAAACACCAGATCAGCCGTATCGAAAGCGGCATCGCGGCCAATGCCCGGAATGCCAAGCATACCATCAACCAGCGCAACATCGGCATTAAGCTTGGTCAACAGATCGTCGGTCATCTCAAGGCCAAGATGCCCAGACAAAATGCCAATCTGACGCAAAGCAACGGGAAGCCGGTCAATATAACCGCTGATATCGGCTGTATTCAGATCAGATGCGCTCATATCAAACGCAAAAGAATCGCTTCCGGGCCAGCCATCAAATGACAGGGTAAAGCTGCCCGCAGCCGCGTCATCGCTCGCTAGCCGCCGCGCCCGCAAGCTGCCAGCAACGGCGCCATCATCATCCGAGGTCACATCAATATGAATATCGCCGAAAACCAGCTTTGGCAAAGCACCATTTTCATGCGAAAGGGACAGACGGTCAGTTTCAATCGCAATCGATTTCATCCCGCCAAGGCGGTTTTGGATGGGGCCCGATCTTGGCTTGCCAATTTCAAGCTGGTTTGATTGTTTGGCGAGTTGATCAAGAAAAATAATGGCTGGCGAGCCTGACCAGCCTGACGCTTTTTTCACCAGATCAAGCTTGATCCCGCGGAGCAAAATCGTTTCTGGCCGGCCGCCAAACAGGCTTGTCAGGCCAAAGCCAATTTCGACATCTGGCAGATCGATCTGACCACGCTCAAGATTAATGACAATATTTTCCGCTACAAGCTGAAGCGGGTGGCGCGATAGCGCAAAGGTAAGCCGTGCATCGCCAACCGCGGCCGAGCCATTGCCAACCATATGCGACAATTCAGTTTCAAGAAGACGGCGAAGACCACCAGCTTGGTTCACATAAACATAACCAGCCCCGAAAATCATCGTGGCCAGCAACAAGACAGTGATAACGAAAGTCTTGAAAATGCCTATTGCGGTGAAATGTCGATCAGCAAACACGCCGCATCCTTTATCGCTTTAAATGTTGATTTTGTTTACCATGCCAAATACCGGCTGTCTTGCGATCTGGCAGAAAAATATTATCTATCATTGATAAGAACTCAATTAACAAACAAAGCGCGCTATCATCTCAGCGCCAATGCAAATGATTAGGACATTTTATGCTTGCGATTGGTGATCATGCCCCCACCTTGTCGATTCCAACCGATACCGACATGTTTTCATTAGCCGAACAAGGTGGCAAAAAAGTGGTCATTTTCTTTTTTCCGCGCGCCGACACCCCCGGCTGCACCAAAGAAGCCGAGCAATTTTCCGCCCTTCAAGATGAATTTACCGCGCAAGATACCGTCGTTATTGGTGTTTCCAAAGACAAACCAGCCAAACAGGCAAAATTTCGCGCCAAATATGGTCTGACTTGTCTATTGGGCGCCGATCACGAAACCAGCTTTTGCGAGGAATTTGGCGTTTGGGTTGAAAAATCAATGTATGGCAAAACATATATGGGCATTCAACGTGCCAGTTTTATCATCGGCAGTGACGGCAAAATTGTCGCCATATGGCCAAAGGTAAAGGTTGCCGGTCATGCAGCCGATGTTCTGGAGACACTGAAAGCGCTTTAACCATGCCAGACACATCAAAGAAAACGCTTAGCGGCGCAATATGTGAAGTGCTTGGCATTTCTGACGCGCGGCAAAAAGCTACCGCAACGCGCCATCTTGTCGCCATGTGGAAAGACGCCGCGCTTGCGCTTGGTAACCAGCCGCCGCCTGATCGACCGGGCCGCCCTGAACGCCCATTATTGCGTCCACCGCGTGAGGTGCCGCGGCGACGGATCACTCAATCTGCACCGGGCCGGATTGCGCTTCTTCACGCCATTGCCCATATCGAATTAAATGCGGTTGATCTGGCGCTGGATATGGCCTGCCGGTTTACCAAGACGCATCTTCCTGTGGATTTTTATCATGATTGGCTTGGCGTTGCCGATGACGAGGCACGGCATTTTCTGATGCTAAGTGACCGGCTTGCCGATCTGGGGGCGGCTTATGGCGATTTGCCAGCCCATGACGGCCTATGGCAAGCCGCTGACGCCACCAAACATGATCTTTTGGCGCGGCTGGCGATTGCACCGCTTGTGCTTGAGGCGCGGGGGCTTGATGTTACGCCGACGATGATCGACCGGTTAAAATCGGTTAATGATGCGGAAACAGCAACGGCGCTTGGCATCATCATGACCGATGAAATTACGCATGTATCAGTTGGAAAACGCTGGTTCGATTATATGTGCGGCATGGATCGCCTTGATCCGGTCAGCACATGGCACAGCCTTGTTAAACGTTATTTTCACGGCGATTTAAAACCGCCATTTAATATTGCTGCACGCAATGCTGCCCGTTTTTCAGCGGCCTTTTATGGCCCGCTTGCCACGCGTGATGATTTGGTGGCGTCACCCGAAAAAAGGCCAGACGCCTAGCGTTGATTGCCAACACGCGCGGCAAGGCTGGCCTCAATGAAATCATCAAGATCGCCGTCAAGAACGCCCTGCGCATTTCCCTTTTCAACATTGGTCCGCAAATCCTTTACCATCTGATAAGGATGCAGAACATAAGACCGGATCTGGTTTCCCCAGCCGATATCGGTTTTGCTTGATGCCGCATCATTCGCCGCATCTTCACGGCGTTGCAGTTCCAATTCGTAAAGGCGGGCTTTTAGCATGTTAAAGGCGGTCGCCCGATTACGATGCTGCGAGCGATCATTTTGACATTGAACGACAATATTTGTTGGCAAATGGGTGATGCGGATCGCTGAGTCAGTTTTGTTTACATGCTGCCCACCGGCACCTGATGCACGGTAAGTATCAATCCGCAGATCCTTATCTTCGATTTCAATTTCAATATTGTCATCAACAACCGGATAGACCCAAACGCTGGCAAAGCTCGTATGGCGACGCGCCGAGCTATCAAAAGGTGAGATGCGAACCAAACGGTGAACACCTGATTCAGTTTTCATCCAGCCATAGGCATTTTCACCGTCAATCCGCATGGTAACTGATTTGATACCAGCTTCTTCACCAGCGCTTTCTTCGATGATTTGCAGTTTGAAACCACGCGCCTCACTCCACCGGCTATACATGCGCATCAGCATCAAAGCCCAATCCTGTGCTTCGGTTCCACCAGCACCAGCATGAACTTCGATAAAACAGTCATTCGCATCAGCTTCGCCCGATAACAGGCTTTCAAGCTGGCGTTTTTCGGCAATCGCCACAAGTTTGGTTAATGAAGCTTCAGCATCATCAATAATTTCATCATCACCTTCGGCCGCGCCAAGCTCGAGCAACTCAATCGCATCATCCATTTCTAATTGAAGCGCATCAATAACTGCCAACTGACGTTCAAGACGGTTTTTTTCGCGCATGGTTTCTTGCGCGCTGGCCTGATCATTCCAGAAATCACCATCAGAAATAATCGTTTCAAGGCTGGCAAGCTGTGCCTTGGCATCATCATATTTGACATGTTTGCAAAGCAAATCGATTGCCGTTTTGATAATGTCAATTTTTGCTGTGGTTTCGGCCTGCATGAGTCAAGAGTCCAGCCTGCAATGAACGGAATGGATGATGCTTGTACCTAACGCGAGGGGGGGTATTGTGGCAAGCCTCAATTATGATCTGGTGGCAAGATGGCGCCTAGTAAAGCCCCTGTGTCGCCAATGTTCCGTCTGTTGTCGTCGCCTGACCATCCATGCCAGGGGCAACATCAATCAACACCCCACCTGGCCGCTGGCCTGGTTTAAAAATTTCCAAAATAGCCTGCTGGTCTTTTGGCAGAACGCGCTCGCCCGTTTCGGCATGAACCGGAATGACCTGAATGTCATTTGGCCGCCGGAACGGAATGACCGGCTTATCAATTTGCGACCGCATCAAAAAATCACCAAAAATCGGCACCGCCACCGTTGAGCCCGTTTCACGTTTGCCAAGTGGGCGCGGCCGGTCATAGCCAATAAAGACGCCAATCGCCAAATCGGGCGTAAAGCCAATAAACCAGCCATTTGTGTTATCATTGGTGGTACCAGTCTTGCCAGCGACAACCAGATCCAGATCATTGATCGACCGGCCGGTACCGCGTTTGATGACACCTTCCAGCATCGACACCATCTGAAAGGCCGATGCCGGATCAGTTAGCTGTTCACGCACATCCGGCAATGTCGGGATTGGTTGATTTGACCAGCCATCCGGCGCCACACAGGAACCACATTCACGCGCGTCATGGCGGTAAATCGTTTTGCCGTGGCGATCTTGAATCCGGTCAATCAGGCTTGGGGTAATTTTCCGGCCCCCATTCACAAGCATGCCATAGGCAGATGTCAGTCGAAGCAACGTCGTTTCGCCAGCGCCAAGCGACATTGATAAAAATGGTGGCAAATCATCGTTCAGGCCAAAGCGTTTTGCATATTCTTGAACCCGATCCATGCCAATTGTCATCGCCAAGCGTGCAGTCATCAAATTTCGTGACTTTTCGATACCAACCCGCATGATCGAGGGGCCATAGAAACGTTTGGTATAGTTTGCCGGTTTCCATTTCGGTTTGCCCGGCCCCTGATCCACCACCAATGGCGCATCAAGAATGCGCGTTGTCGGGCTATAGCCAGCATCAAGCGCAGCAAGATAGACAAAAGGTTTAAATGCTGATCCGGGCTGGCGCACCGCTTGAACGGCGCGGTTAAATTCTGATTCAGCGTAATTATAGCCGCCACTCATCGCCAATAAACGGCCGGTATGCGGGTCAAGCGCAACAATGGCACCTTCAACATCTGGGCGCTGTCCCAATGCAAAATGATTCGGCTCTGGTTCGAAATCATTACGGATCAAATCTGGCGTAAAGCCGGGCGGCTGGACAATGACAATGTCATTTTTGGACAGGGCTTTGCGCAAATCGCGCAAGGGCGGTGGCCGCACGCCGTCATCACGGCGCGGCGGATAGGCCCAAAAAGCAAGCTCAAACGGGATCATCGCATTGCGGCCATCCACATATATTTCAGCGCGACGCGGCCCAACTTTTGTCACCAGCGCGGCAAAATGGTTCGGGCGTAACTTTGCTGTTTGCGCGGCAAGCACCTTGTCGATATCAGCCCCTTGCGGCATCACGCCAAGCGGGCCGCGCCAGCCTTGCCGCCGATCCAATGCTTCTAATCCACGTTCAAGCGCATTATCGGCAATTTGCTGTAAATAGGGATCAAGCGTCGTGCGAACCGATAAACCACCATCATAAAGCGATGTCTCACCAAACCGGCTAATCAACTGGCGACGCACTTCTTCGGTGAAATAAGGCGCTTCGGCAGCGTCAAATCCGCTTTGTCCGATCATGCGCAACGGCGCTGCCTTTGCCGCATCAGCTTCATTCTGCGAAATATAGCCATTCTGCTGCATTTCATCCAAAACCCAGTTGCGCCGAATGGTTGCCGCGCGGCGATTACGAACCGGATGATAATTATTCGGCGCTTTTGGCAGGGCGGCAAGATAGGCGATTTCCGGCAATTCCAATTGCCCAAGCGATTTATCAAAATAATTCAACGCCGCCGCCGCAACGCCGTAACTGCCCCGTCCAAGATAAATTTCGTTCAGATAGAGCGCCAAAATCTGATCTTTGCTAAAAGCGCGTTCCATCCGAAGCGACAGGATCGCCTCTTTGATTTTGCGGTCAATAGAGACTTCATTGGTCAGCAGAAAATTTTTTGTAACCTGCTGGGTGATCGTCGAAGCACCGACAGGCCGCCGCCCTTTGCCATAATTGACGATATTGGTCACAACGGCCCGCGCCAAGGCGCGAAGATCAATGCCAAAATGATTATAAAACGCTTTATCTTCAGCCGAAATAAAAGCGTGGATCAATCGTGGTGGGATTGCCTCAACCGGCACGAAAAGCCGCTTTTCACTCGCATATTCAGCCAGCAACGCGCCGTTGCCAGCATGAATGCGGGTCACAACAGGTGGTTCATAATTGGCGAGCTGCTGATAGTCAGGAAGGCCTTTTCCATAAGTCCAGAAAACCCAAAGGATGCCAGCACCAGCAAGCATGCACATCAGGAAAACAAAGGACAATATAATCGAAACAAATCTTATCATGGGGTCGATAATATCGCCGAAATTGGGCGCAGATGTGGCAATCTAGACCTTTTCTTCATTTTGACATTCGCCTTTTGACAGGATAACAGCCCTTTTCACGGTTTCACCGCCGCAGCAACGATGCGCTGTCATCCTTTATATTTTGGGCCCATATTCACTCAGATAAACAAGAATGGCCTTTGCCAGCCGTTTTGACAAACCCTGCCGATAGGATTTCTTATTCAGATTAGCCTCATCTGTCCGGTTTGATAAAAAGCCCATCTCGACAAGTACCGACGGCATATCAGGCGCTTTCAAAACAGCAAAACCGGCAAATCGATGCCCGCGCTTGTCACCACCGGGCAAATCGCGAATATGTTGCAAGATCGTCGCCGCAAAACGCGCCGACTGGTTCATTGACTCGCGCTGAAACATCCGCACAAGCGCGCCCGCCGCCTCAGGATCTTCGGCTGATAAATCCGGCCCACCGATCAGATCGGCGCTATTTTCCTGACGCGCCAAAGCGGCTGCTTCTTTATCAGAGGCTTTGTCAGATAGCGTAAAAACCGAAATCCCCCGCGCCGATGATGTCCGCGCAGAATCAGCATGAAGCGAAATGAACAAATCTGCCTGATTTTGCCGCGCGAGCCGGATGCGCTGACGAAGCCGCAAAAACCGGTCATCATCACGCGCTAAAATGGGGGTTATCTTGCCCGTGGCACGCAATTGGCTTGCGAGTTCACGCGCCGCAGCCAAGGTAATGTTTTTTTCCGCCGTTCCCGCCTTGCCAAGCGCACCCGGATCCTTGCCGCCATGCCCCGCATCAATAAAGACAACCCATTTTCGCGGGCGCGGCTTTGGCGCGGCAAGTGCCGCTGTGGCTGGCTTATTGGCGTGGCGGGCCGGCTTTGATTTTGGCAGCGGCATGCTCAATGGCTTGACCATTTTCACCCGATCAGCGTCTTTGACGACAGCGCGATCAGTGACAGCGTCATTTAGATCAATATTTGGGTTTTTTTCCAGCGCCGAAGATGCCACTAGAAATGCTGTTTTACCGCGATCGAGAAGATCAATCACAAAACGGCTACCAGCGCCTGCGGATGGAAGGGTAAAGACCCGCACGGGCGCTGCCGGTTTTTCAAGCTCGATCACCAACCGGCCGATTTCCGGCTTTGGATTCCCAAAACGATAAGCTGAACCAGGGGCGACTTGCAAATTGCCACGCGGCGCCAGCTTGTCCACATCCCATTTGGTTTTGGGCATATCAATCACCAAACGATAAGGCGATTGCAACAGCAAAAGATTGGCTTTTAAGGGGGCTTTGGTTTCGATTACAAGCCGCAATCCGGTGCGGTCATCAATTTGCACCGCGCCAACACGCATTCCGGTTACGGCATTTTCGGCAAAGGCCTGACCGGTTGCAGCCAGCACCAAGACCATTACCAAGAACACGAACGAGCGGCCGATTGCAGCGATCATTGCCATAACAAATGTCATCATTGATATATTAACCACTTCTGGCCTTCTTTGCTATCGCCTATCACGGTCAACGAAACCTAGCCCAAGCATGGCTCTCGACAAAGATAAATTCATGGTAATTATCAAAACGGCATTACTTTGTTGGCAAAAAAGCTTTAGCAGGTATATAAGGGAATCAAGTTCGACGTAAAAGTTTCGGTTTCTGCCGTGGGTGGCGCCAACGCGCCAACAGCAGAAAGCAAATAAAACGGCGCTTTTATCGCTGAACTGAAATTGAATTATTCACCTGATGGTGTTTATCTCGACGATCTTTGTTATGCCATAATTATAAATGATTTTAATTATCGTGCCATGTCACTGACCGCCAGCGAGCCTTATCATCAGGACACACAACGCGATTTGAAACCACCGGACTAATCTAAATGACTCAGCCAAACCGATCACATGACAAAAGCAGCCATAATGGCCACCGCTTTTTGGTCGGTATTGCGCGTCGATTTGGTTCGGATTCACAACACCTGCCATGCCTGATTAACAGACTGTCTGAATTTGACAGCCGAACATGGTTGGCCGGGGAAAGACAAGTACATGACAAAACGCCTATTAATCGATGCACGCCAGGCCGAAGAAACACGGGTGGTGCTGCTAAGCGGAACACGCATTGAAGATTTTGACTATGAAACAGAAAACCGGAAACAACTAAAAGGAAATGTCTATCTAGCACGGGTCACACGCGTTGAACCGTCTTTGCAGGCAGCTTTTGTTGAATATGGCGGAAACCGTCAGGGCTTTCTGGCCTTTAGTGAAATTCACCCAGATTATTACCGTATTCCAATTGAAGACCGTGAAGCCCTCATTGAGGCAGACAGCGCCGAAAGCGACGATGACAGTGTTGACGCTGGATCTGATGGCACGCCCGAAACCATTGGTGGCGAAGGGGCGGATGAAGAAGATATCCGGCCAAAGCGTCAGGTAAAACGCTATAAAATCCAAGAAGTGATTTCGCGCAAACAGATCATGCTTGTACAGGTTGTTAAAGAAGAGCGCGGCAATAAAGGCGCGGCTTTGACAACCTATCTGTCACTTGCCGGACGCTATTGTGTGTTAATGCCAAATAACAATCGTGGCGGCGGCGTCAGCCGGAAAATCACCAATATTGCCGATCGCAAGCGGTTAAAAACAGTCGTTGGCGGTTTGGATATTCAGGCCGGAATGGCCGTGATCGTGCGCACCGCCGGTGCCAAACGCACCAAAACCGAAATCGCCCGTGATTTTACCTATCTGTCAAAATTATGGGATGATATCCGCGCACGCACGCTTGAATCACAAGCCCCCTGCCTGATCCATGAAGAAGGCGATTTGATCAAACGGTCAATTCGTGATCTTTACACAAGTGAAGTTGACGAAGTGCTTGTCGAAGGCGATGAAGCCTATAAAATTGCCCGTAACCAGATGAAGATGCTGATCCCAAGCCATCTTAAAAAGGTTCAAAAATACGAAGGCACGCATCCAATTTTCCAGCATTTCAATGTTGAAAATCAGATGGACACGATCCACAGCCCACAGGTGACGTTAAAATCTGGCGGCTATTTGGTGATCAACCAGACCGAAGCGCTTGTCGCCATCGACGTGAACTCAGGCAAATCAACGCGCGAACGGAATATCGAAGAAACCGCGTTGAAAACCAACCTTGAAGCCGCCGAAGAATTAGGGCGCCAGCTTCGCCTTCGTGATTTGTCCGGTCTTATTGTTGTCGATTTCATTGATATGGAAGAAAACCGCAATCAACATGCGGTTGAACGCCGGATGAAAGATGCAATGCGCAATGACCGCGCGCGTATCCAAATCGGTTCGATCAGCCATTTTGGTCTTCTTGAAATGTCGCGCCAACGGCTTCGGCTTAGCATTAATGAATCAATCAGCAATCTTTGCCCACATTGCGAAGGTACTGGCCGCGTTCGGTCGATTGATACCGCCGCCCTGCAATTACTGCGGTCAATCGAAGAAGAAGCGCAAAAAGGCAAAATGGATGAATTGCACATCACCGCCCACCGGGATGTGGTGCTGTTTATCTTAAATCACAAAAGAAGCGCAGTCGCCGAGATTGAAACACGGTTTGGCCTCATGGTTATATTGCTGTCTGACGACAGTCTGATCGCGCCAGAATATAAGGCTGATCGCGTTGGATGGCAGGGAAAAGCCCAAGCCAAACAACCGTCACGCCAGCCGCAGCAGCCACGCCACGCCAATAACAATGTCAAGGCGGATACAGCCGATTCTGATAATGATGACGAGGCCGAAACTGAAGCAAATGCGGCCCCGCATCCGGAAAATGACGAGACTAGCAGTGAAGATGGTGGTGCAAAACGGCGGCGGCGCGGACGGCGCGGCGGCCGGCGTCGGCGTCGGCGCAATGGTGAAGATGGCCAAACTGGTGACAATCAGATTGGTGATAGCCAGACTAGTGACAATCAGACTGGTGACAATCAGGCAGCATCATCGTCAAATGGCGAAGATCAGGCCGCAGCAAGCACCGCAACCGATGTCGTCGCAGCCAATGATGATGCCGCACCAAAGGCCAAAACCGGCCGCGGTCGCGGACGTGGACGCCGTGTTGCCAAAACGGATCCAGCCGCCGCCGATAATGCCGCCGCCGATAATGCCAATATAGGCAATGAACCGGCTTCTGTAGCGGCTGATCCCGCTGGCAATGGTTCGGTAAATACAGCCGCAGCAGATGATAATGGCGATGTGGCAACCGCCAAAAAACCGGCCCGAAGACGCAAAAAACCAGCAAGCGCAGCAAACGCCGATGATGCCAAAGCGGGTAGTGCCAAAGCCGAAGATAGCAAAGCCGGAGATAGTGAAGCCCAAGCACCAGTCAAAAGTGAGGCTGATACCGGCGCTGAAAAGCCTGTAAAAAAACCGGCCCGCGCACGCAAGCCAAAAGCCGATGCTGGTGACAAGCCAGACGCGGCCGCGGCAAAACCAGCTGCGAAAAAACCGGCCCGAAAAGCCGCAAAAAAAGCACCAGCAAAAGCCGCTGATGCAAATATAGCTGATACCAGCGCCAATAATGGAGCAACCACCGACGCGCCAGCATCAAGAGAGGCGATCAGTTCAGCCCCGCAAGATGTCGTCGAAATTGGCAGTAGTGAGCCAAAATCACGGCGCAGTGGATGGTGGTCAAGAAGCTAGGGCAATCATTGCCTTTTTAAACGGGACAAAAAGCTGGCGGCTGGTTTCAACTGGCCGCTAGCGATCCTGACCAGCAAGCCAGTCATTCAGACGTTGAATTGCCTTTTTCATATCATGCGTGCTGCCAGCATAGGATAGCCGCATATGTGACGCCCCATCGACAGCGTCGAAATCAACACCCGGCGTCATCGCAACACCGGTATCGGTCAAAATGCGATCGGCAAAGGCAATCGAGTCATTGGTAAAAGCACGAACATCGGCATAGAGATAAAAGGCCCCATCTGATGGCGCGTGATTACCCAGAAATTCAGCTGGCAAACCACGATAGAGAAGATCACGATTTTCTTCATAGCGCGGGATATGCGCATCCAGTTCATCATAACAATCAAAGGCGGCAATCGCGCCAAGCTGGTTAATCGTTGCCGCTGATATATACATATTTTGCGCCAACATTTCGGCCGTTGGCACCAAATCTTCGGGAAGCACGATCCAGCCAAGACGCCAGCCCGTCATGCAGAAATATTTAGAAAAAGAATTGATGATGATGGCATTGTCAGTATAGGCAAGCGCGCTTTGTGTTCGCTTGCCAAAGGTCAGGCCATGATAGATTTCGTCCATGATCAGGCGCACGCCATGCTTATCGCACCAGCGGCAAACGGCCTCCAGCTCGTCATCGCGCATCACAACACCGGTTGGATTTGCCGGACTTGCCAGCAGCAGCCCGTCGGGAATCTTGTCAGTGGCAACTAATGCTTCGAGATCGGGCATCCAGTTTTGCGCGGCGCGGGCAGGCAATAATTGCGGCTTGATCCCAAGCGCAAGCATCAAATTGAAATAGGCTGGATATCCGGGCGTGGCAATGGCAACGCGGTCGCCCTTGTCAAAGGCCGATAAAAAGGCAATCGCAAAGCCAAGTGATGATCCGGGGGTGACAGCAATTCGCTGCCAATCCAGCGGCAATTGATACCAATCTTGATAATGTTGTCCGATCCGTTGCCGCAATTCAGGCAATCCCAAACCAACCGAATAGCCATGCGAAGCAACATGTTTCAAGGATGCTTGCAATGCTTTTGATACAGCGGCTGGCGGTGGGGTTGATGGCTGTCCGACTTCAAGATGAACAAGGTCACTTCCGGCGGCATGCATTTCTTTTGCACGTTTCATTACCTGCATGGCAAGAAAGGCAGGAATTTCGCTTGCTTGACTAATTTTTAAGGCCATTGTTCATTCCGGTGAATTCATGCCATGATCAAATCGTTACGGCAGAGGGGTTGTGTTTGAATAGCCTGCAAACACACGCTATGGGCTCATGGCTATAGCAGAGCTGTCTTAAACAGGCCATAAATTTGTCGGAAAAATTATTCCATGAGATATCTATTTTTACGAAAGCTGGTTTTTATATCGTTGTTTTCGGTCACCATTGCCCAATCGGCATTGGCTGGGCTGATCAGAGACACCGAGCTGGAAACCGGCCTGCAAACCCTCGCAGCACCATTGATGCGCGCTGCCGGCTATGCGCCCGACGCAATCAGCATCAGGATCATTATCGACAGCAGCTATAATGCCTTTGTGGCTGGTGAGCGCATTATCTATATCCATTCTGGTCTTTTGCTCAACGCCCAATCAGCCGAAGAAATTTTGGGGGTGATCGCGCATGAGCTTGGCCATTTAAAAGCCGGTCATGTGCCGCGCCGTGATGAGGCTTTGCGAGATGCTGGAACCGCAAGTACACTTGCCGCAATTGCCGCGATTGCGCTTGCTGCGGGCGGTGCGCCAAATGATGCGGCGGTTGGGCTTATGGTTGGCGGCGCCGATCAGGCCCAGCGCAAAATGCTTCGTTCATTCCGCTATGATGAAGCTGTTGCTGATGAATTAGGGCTTGATTATCTCGACAAGGCTGGCATTACCTCGGCGGGACTCGAACAGATGATGCGCCGTATGGCGGCGCAACGCGCCCTTCCCGAAAGCCGTCAAAGCCAATATTATCAAACACACCCTGATTCAGCCCAACGCCTTGCCGTCTATCAAGATCACGCACGTCAAGACGGCAATAAATCAGCGCCGCTTTCGACCAATGACACAAATTTGATGAACCGCCTTATTGCCAAGCTTCGCGCCTATAGTGAACCGGCATATAGCATTTTACGCCAAACCGCCAAAACAGACAGCGCCGACGCGATCTATAGCCATGCCATTGCTCAATATCGGCGCGGCGATTTGGCAGCGGCAATAACCTTGATGGATCAACTATGCGCGGCCAATCCCAACGATCCGTTCTATCATGAATTTCGTGGCGATATCTTACTTTCGATGGCCAAGGCTGATGCAGCAGCGGCAGCCTATGAAACGGCACTGAGATTCCGGCCAGACAGCCCACAAATTCTAGTCAATCTCGGGCGGGCGCTGATTGCGACAAATGACAAAAAGCGCCTTTCGCGCGCCATCGAGGCCATTTCAGCGGCACAAAGAACCGAACCTAAATGGGCCTTTATCCGGCGGCAATTGGCGATTGCCTATGGACGAAACGGTGATATTGCCGCGGCTGATCTGGCGCTTGCCGAAGAAGCTATTCTGCTTGGCGATGACCAACAGGCGGTGCGAATGGCCAAACGGGTTTTGGCCGATGGCAGGCTGAAAGATGATCTTCGCAACCGCGCCAATGACATTCTGTTCCGCTTTGGCAAACTCGCGCCGTGATGGCTTTGCAATAGCGGCAGTAATCCGTTATAAGATGGGGTGAATAAAGGGTGTTTTGGCCGGATTATTTGTTTCCGTCGGCGATTTGCCCCAATTTAAAAGGATAATGTGAATGTCACGCTTTTCTGCCTCTATGATTGCATTGTCTGCGATGTTGATTGGCCTCGCCACAACGCCGGTAAAGGCCGACCTTGATCAAAAAGACCGCGCAGAAATGCAGCAGGTGATCGAACAATATATCAAGGACAACCCTCAAGTGCTTCGTGATGCGCTGGTATCTTTGGCCGCACGCGAAGAAGCCGAACGCGTCAAAGCTGGCGTCATGGCAGTTCGCAATGATGATGGCGATCCGGTTATGGGCAATCCAAATGGCAGCCTGACTGTCTATGAATTTTCCGATTATAATTGCGGCTATTGCAAACGCATGTTTGCGCCAATCATGCAGATGCTTGCCAAAAATGGCGATGTGCGCATGGTGATCAAGGAATTTCCAATCCTTAGCCAATCATCTGTTACCGCTGCCAAGGCCGGAATTGCCGCCCAGAAACAGGGAAAATTCAAATCATTCCACACTGAAATGATGACCTATCGCGGGCAGATCAATGACGCGTCGATTATGCAAGCGGCAGGTGCGGCAGGTCTTGACCTTGCGCAATTAAAGCAAGATATGGACAGCCCTGAAACAACAGCTATTATCGGACGGACACGAAGCGCGGCAGCAGCCCTGAATATCAATGGCACGCCGGGTCTTGTGATTGGCGATACGGTAATCCCCGGTGCGATTAGCATAGAGGAACTGCAAACCGTGATTGACAAGGAACGCAGCAAACAAGGCTAGGCTGTTTGCATGGCTAGTGAAGTGAGTGTACTGTAACCGAACGATGGCAAAATCAATGAATATTCTTGTTATAAATGGCCCGAATCTCAACATGCTTGGCATGCGTGAGCCGGACATCTATGGCCGTGAAACGCTTGGCGATATTGAGGCGAAATGCCGTCAATTGGCCACTGGACATGGCATGGAACTGGATTGGTTCCAATCAAATTTCGAAGGTGAATTGATCGAAAAAATCCAGCAGGCTGTTGGCAAAATGGATTGGATCATCATCAATGCTGCTGGGCTGACCCACACATCCGTTGTTCTTCGTGACGCGCTGTCGCTATTCCCGGGCGGGGTTATCGAGGTGCATCTTTCCAATGTTCATAGCCGCGAATCTTTCCGGCATGTATCGTTGATTTCGGCCATTGCCAAAGGCGTCATTGCTGGTTTTGGCTCAACATCCTATTACATGGCCATTAACGCCATTCCTAATCTGAATTCGGAGACATAAACCACGATGGCAACGACACCTAAAAAATCAGCGGCGAAAACCGTCGTCGCAAGCACTGAAGCCAGTTTTGTAAAAGAACTTGCCGATATCCTAGATCAGGCAGGACTTGCCGAGCTTGAATATGAAACCGATGCTGTTGCTATCCGGTTATCACGGGTCACCACTACGGCGCCAGTTGCCGCCGCTCCTGTTGCCGCGGCTCCTGTTGCCGCCGCCCCGATTGCCATTGCCGAGCCTGCGCTAGATCTGCCCGCAAATCCGGCCGATCATCCGGGCGCTGTTAAATCGCCAATGGTTGGTACGGTCTATACAGCCCCTGAACCTGATGCTCCTGCCTTTATTACCGAAGGCGCAGCCGTTACTGCCGGTCAAACCCTGTTCATCGTCGAAGCGATGAAGGTGATGAACCCGATTACCGCGCCAAAGGCTGGCACAGTTGTGAAAATTTTCGTGCAAAACGCTCAGCCAATCGAATTTGGCGAAGCTCTTGTCATTGTAGAATAGCCGCCATGTTCAAAAAAATCCTGATAACCAACCGTGGTGATGTTGCTTTGCGGGTGCTTCGTGCCTGTAAAGAGCTGGACATCCCATGTGTGGTGGTTCACTCGACCGCTGATGCCGATTCAATGCCGGTTCGCCTTGCCGATGAATCGGTTTGTATTGGCCCGCCAAGCAGTGCCGAATCCTATCTGAATATTCCGGCTATTTTATCTGCGGTTGCCATCACTGGCGCCGATGCGGTGCATCCGGGCGTTGGTTTCCTATCAGAAAATGCCGATTTTGCCGAGATTGTTGCGGCACATGGATTGACATTTATCGGCCCCGAGCCGCGCCATATTCGCGCAATGGGTGACAAGGTCGAAGCCAAGATCACCGCTGCCGCTGCAGGCTTGCCACTCGTTCCGGGCTCACCCGGCGCCGTTCACACCCTTGCCGAGGCCCAGCGCATTGGCGCAGAAGTTGGTTATCCACTTTTGGTTAAGGCGGCTTCGGGTGGCGGGGGACGCGGCATGAAAGTGGCCGAAACCGCTGATCGACTTGGCGAAGCCTTTTCGGCTGCACGCGCCGAAGCCAAAGCCGCCTTTGGTGATGATACGGTTTATCTAGAGCGCTATCTTGGCCAGCCGCGCCATATCGAGGTGCAGGTAATTGCCGACTCGCATGGTAATGTTGTGCATCTTGGCGAACGCGAATGTTCGGTTCAGCGCCGTCACCAGAAATTATTCGAAGAAGCGCCATCGCCAGCCCTTTCCGCCGAACAGCGCGCGCGTATTGGTGGTATCGCCGCCGAAGCCACCCGCCAGATGGGATATCTTGGCGTCGGCACGATGGAATTCCTTTACGAGGATGGCGAATTCTTCTTTATCGAGATGAATACCCGCCTTCAGGTCGAGCACCCAATTACCGAAGAAATCACTGGCATTGATTTGGTACGCGAGCAAATTCGCATTGCAGCTGGTATGCCGCTGTCATTCACGCAAGAAGATGTGACCTTTACCGGCCATGCAATTGAATGCCGTATTAATGCCGAACATCCTGAAACCTTTATGCCAACACCGGGAAAAGTGACCGCCTTTCACGCTGCTGGTGGGCCGGGCGTTCGCGTTGAATCCTGCCTTTATTCAGGCTATTCGGTACCGCCCTATTATGACAGCCTGATTGCCAAGCTGATCGTTCATGGCGATGATCGTGACCATTGTCTGGCACGGTTGCGGCGCGCGTTGCAGGAATTTATTGTTGAGCCTATCCCAACAACGCTGACGCTTCATAAACGTCTTGTCGATGCCGATGCCATCAAAGATGGCAGCTATAATATCCGCTGGCTTGAAGAAGTGTTTTTGAACGAAGACTAAGCGTGCGGCTCTGTATTTAGAGGCATTGCATGGCTGATCACTATATCTATTCGCCCGAGACAATTATCAAAGCCTATTCGCTTGGGCTGTTTCCGATGGCCGATAGCCATGACAGTCTGGACATAAAATTCTATGATCCTGACCGGCGGGCGCTGATCCCGATTGATAATTCGCTTGGTCGCGGCGTTCATATTCCGCGGCGGCTGCAACGCCGTGTGCGCCAAGCGCCCTATGAGGTGACGTTGGATCGGGATTTCACCGCGGTCATTGACGCCTGCGCGGCACCAAGTGATCAACGCACCGATACATGGATCAATAAAGATATCCGCCAGCTTTATATCGCGCTTCACAAGATGGGCTTTGCCCATTCGATTGAGGTTTGGTCAGATGGCGCGCTTGTTGGCGGGCTGTACGGCGTGGCGTTGCGAGCGGCCTTTTTTGGCGAGTCGATGTTTTCGCGCAAAAGCGATGCCTCAAAAATTGCGCTTGTTCATTTAATGGCGCGGCTTAGCTATGGCAATTTCCTATTGCTTGATGCGCAATTCACCAATGATCATTTACAACAATTTGGCGTAACCGAGATCGACCGGTCAGATTTTCAAGGCCGCCTTGCCGAGGCGCTTGCTAGTGATGCTGATCTGCATTTTGACAAGCCAAGCTCGGCCTTGGTCATGCCCTATCTCGATAAACAGGCAAATCGCCACACCTAATCGGCAAAACAGGCAAGAAGCGTCAGATCATAAACCGGATGTTCAAGCGCCGATACCGCAGGGCTGGAGGAAAAAATCCAGCCTGAGAAAACCTGCTTTGGGGCAAGCCCATCATATCCACGATCACGAACCGTAATAAAAGCGGCATTTTCCGGCGGTTCTTCGGGCGGATGAAAGGCACAACGATTGATGGTGATTTCGAGCGTGCCATAAAAGCGCGCCGCGCCAACAGGCGCTTCAACGGTTGAAATACGGGCGGTAATCTTATCAAGCGCTTGCAATCGCGCCTTATCGCCGTCAATCCATGTCGCCGCACCAGCAGAGCCTGCCAACAAAGAGCCAAGGCAGGTAATTGTCACAAAGACGGCACGCCGCCGCCACGCGCTAATATGCCCGAATTTTGCGTGAATGGCAGACCAGGTAAGTTCTGGTTGGCGCATCACTTTACGCATGTTAATTCGCCGGATTATTGGGTGAGAACACGGCCTTGCCAAGAAGATCACTAAGGCTGATCGGATCGCGGGTATCATAAATCACCCCGCCCGCGCCAAGCGTATCAGTGGCGGCACCTGGCATCAATTCAAGATAATTTCCACCAAGAAGCGATGCTGCGGTGATTCGCGCGCTGCTATCGCTTGGAATTTTAATCGTTGGTTCAATCGCCATCGACACTTTGGCGACATAGGTGATGGGATCAAGCTGTTGCGCGGTGATCTGGCCAACCTTAATGCCGGAAATGCGAACATCATCACCAACCGACAGGCCCCCAGTGCTGCCAAATTCAGCGGCAATCTCATAGCCACCATTGCCTTTTACATCTGCCGCTTCATAGGCAAGCATGACAAAGCCGGCCGCAGCCAACAAAACGATGGCGCCCATAACGGTTTCCAAAGTGTTGCGATGCATGGCTGTTATCTCCTAGTTACTTGATCCTAAAGGCATGATGCGGTGATGCAAATATGTCACCGCAGAATGATCACATGATTCAGGCTGGGTTCCAAGGCTCATAGTCACCAGTCGCTGGCTTTCGTTTTCCGCCCTTTAGCATATGGCCCTCAGGGCGATAGGCATGGCTGGTGCCAGTCACATTTGGTTGATGTTCTTGTTGCCACACATGCTTGTCATAGCCCCCAACCGGCGGCGGCGTTGATTCGGTATGATGCAGCCAGCCATGCCAATCGGCAGGCACCTTTGACGCTTCGGCAATCCCGTTATAACGGACATAGCGGCGCGGCGGCTTGCCTGCGCGGGCGCGGCGTTCTTCATAATAGCGGTTACCAAATTGGTCAGTGCCAATCTCGTTCGCAGTTAGCTTTAGCGTCATCAAAGTTACAAAATCCATTGAACGCCTGCCCTCTATGCTTTGCTGTTTTGGGTTTGTCTTTCGCCTGCCCCACTATAGGCGCAAGCAACCCAGCGCGTCCAGCCATCAACCAGCTGATGACCTAAAATATTTTCGCCCACCAAGGCAATTAACATTATCAGCCCCCGTGTCAGGCAGTCTGTTTTACCATCGCTTGAAAAACACATTTTTTTTGCCATATTCTTTGGTCAAATTTCCATATTATGTTACGTGCAAAAACAACTTTCCATCAGAGGCTTACTCTCAGAAGTGACACTTGATCGGCAAGAGTAAGAGCCTACATCAGGGCTTTTTTATGGCAATTTTTTGCGCTTTTGCGCATTTTGGCTATTGTCCATATCCTGCTAGATAATGTAGTTTAATCCGCAGGCGCACGCTACATGTTGTGACTAAATCCATATCAAACATCGGTAAGATGAAGAAATTAAACAAAATTCCCAGCTTCATGAGTTGTGATATAAAACGTAATAAAGGAAAAGATAAATGCATTTTGAAAGACGGTTCACGACATCTGGTCAAGACGCCTACGCAAATATTGAATTTAGGTCAGCGACAAGTGAGATTCGCAACCCAGATGGTACAATCGTATTTCAGGCTGAAAATATTGAAGTCCCAGCCCAGTTTTCACAGGTTGCAACCGATATTCTGGCGCAGAAATACTTTCGCAAAGCCGGTGTTCCTGCAGCCCTAAAGCGGATCGAAGAAACATCAATCCCATCATGGCTATGGCGCAGCGAGGCCGATTCGGCCGCGCTTGCCAAGCTTCCTGAAAACCAGCGCTATTCTGGCGAAATGTCAGCCAAGCAGGTTTTTGACCGGCTTGCCGGCACATGGACCTATTGGGGCTGGAAAGGCGGCTATTTTACCACTGAAGAAGACGCCAAAACCTATTTTGACGAAATGCGTCACATGCTGGCAACGCAGATGGCCGCACCAAATTCGCCACAATGGTTTAACACCGGCATGCATTGGGCCTATGGAATTGACGGGCCAAGCCAAGGCCATTTTTATGTCGATTATAAATCTGGCAAGCTAACCCGCTCGACAGGTGCCTATGAGCATCCGCAGCCACATGCCTGTTTCATTCAATCAGTCAGCGATGATTTGGTGAATGAAGGCGGCATTATGGATTTGTGGGTTCGTGAAGCGCGCCTGTTCAAATATGGTTCAGGCACCGGCTCAAACTTCAGCCGCCTTCGCGGTGAGGGCGAAAGCCTGTCAGGTGGCGGCAAATCATCTGGCCTGATGAGCTTTTTGCGCATTGGTGACCGTGCAGCTGGCGCCATCAAGTCAGGCGGCACAACCCGCCGCGCGGCCAAAATGGTAACCGTTGATGTCGATCATCCAGATATTGAAGCCTATGTTGATTGGAAAGTCGTCGAAGAACAAAAGGTAGCCGCCCTTGTTGCTGGCTCAAAGCTGGCTCAAAAGCACATGACCGAAGTGATGGCGGCTTGCCATATCACCGAAGGGCTTGTTGATGATGAACGTTTTGACCCAAAAGCGAATAAGGCGCTGAAAAAAGCTATCCTATCTGCCCGTAAATCGATGATCCCTGAAAATTATGTGCAGCGCGTTATCCAGTTTGCACAGCAGGGCTACAGCGAAATTGAATTTAAAACCTATGACACAGATTGGGATTCAGAAGCCTATCTGACGGTCGCTGGTCAGAATTCAAACAATTCGGTTCGCGTCAGCAATGAATATTTGCAGGCCGTTCTGGATAATGGTGATTGGGAATTGATTAAGCGGCGTGATGGCGGCGTAGCAAAACGAATCAAAGCGGCCGATCTATGGGAAAAAATTGCCCATGCTGCATGGGCTTGTGCCGATCCGGGCTTGCAATATGACACCACCATCAATGAATGGCATACCTGCCCTGAAGGCGGCCGGATCAATGCGTCGAATCCATGTTCGGAATATATGTTCCTTGATGATACGGCCTGTAATCTGGCGTCACTGAATTTGATGCAGTTCCGCAATGAAAATGGCAGTTTTGACATTCCGGCTTTCGAACATGGGGTTCGGTTCTGGACATTGACGCTTGAGATTTCGGTCTTGATGGCGCAATTCCCATCAAAGGAAATTGCCCAGCTATCTTATGAATACCGCACCCTTGGTCTGGGCTTTGCCAATATTGGCGGCTTGCTCATGGCCGAAGGACATTCATATGACAGTGATGAAGGCCGCGCGATCTGCGGATCAATCTCGGCAATCATGACCGGCATTGCCTATGCTACCTCAGCCGAAATTGCCAGCGAAGTCGGCGCGTTCCCGAACTACAAGAAAAACGCCAAACATATGTTGCGGGTGATGAATAATCACCGTCTTGCAGCACATGGCAAAAGCGCTGGCTACGAAGGGCTGGAAATCCTGCCTGTGCCGCTAGATATCAAATCCTGCCCCGATCAAACACTTCCAGCAGCCGCAAAAGCAGCATGGGATCTGGCAGTTGATCTTGGCAAAAAGCATGGCTATCGCAACGCACAGGCAACGGTGATTGCGCCAACCGGCACCATCGGTCTGGTCATGGATTGCGACACAACCGGCATCGAGCCTGATTTTGCCATCGTCAAATTCAAAAAGCTGGCAGGCGGTGGTTATTTCAAGATCATCAACCGCGTTGTTCCAGAAGCCTTGCAACGTCTTGGCTATGAGCAGAGCCAGATCGACGATATCATCACCTATGCTGTTGGATCAGGCAGCCTGAAAAACTGTCAGTCAATCTCGATCAACGCGCTGAAAGACAAAGGATTTGGCGATAAGGAACTTACCAAAATCGAGAGCAGCCTTGGCAGTGCCTTCGATGTGAAATTCGTCTTTAACCAATTTACCCTTGGTGTTGATTTCTGCAAAACCAAGCTTGGTTTGACCGACGCTCAGCTGAATGATTTTGATTTTAACCTGCTTGACCATCTTGGCTTTAGCAAGGATGAGATCGAAGCGGCTAATATCCATGTTTGTGGTGCGATGACCCTTGAAGGGGCGCCGCATCTGCAAGATGCACATTTGTCAATTTTTGATTGCGCCAATGTCTGTGGCCGGATTGGCAAGCGTTTCTTGTCAGTCGAAAGCCACATCACCATGATGGCCGCCGCACAGCCATTCATCTCAGGTGCCATTTCTAAAACCATCAATATGCCAAATTCGGCAACGGTTCAGGAATGTGGTGAGGCCTATATGCAGTCATGGCGTCTTGGCCTGAAAGCCAATGCGCTTTACCGCGATGGATCAAAGCTTAGCCAGCCTTTGTCATCTGGTCTGGTTGACGATATCGACGAGGAAGAAGAAGAAGCCATTGAAACACCAATGGCAGCCGCGTCGCCGCAGGTGATTGAAAAAGTGGTCGAGCGGGTTATCCGCGCCGAGCGCCAGCGCCTGCCGCATCGCCGTAAAGGCTATACACAAAAGGCAACTGTTGGTGGGCATAAGGTCTATTTGCGGACCGGTGAATATGAAAATGGCCGGATTGGTGAAGTGTTCATTGATATGCATAAAGAAGGTGCCGCCTTCCGCTCATTGATGAATAATTTTGCCATCGCCGTTTCGATTGGCCTTCAATATGGTGTGCCATTGGAAGAGTTTGTCGAGGCTTACACATTCACCCGCTTTGAGCCACAGGGCATTGTCACCGGTAATGACGCCATCAAGATGTCAACCTCAATTCTTGATTACACATTCCGTGAATTGGCGATTTCCTATCTCGACCGAAGCGATCTTGGCCATGTGAATGTCGATGATCTTGATGTGACAACAACCGGAACAGGCGACAGTCAGTCAGAGCTGATGAACCGCGTCACCAGCCACGGCTTTATTCGCCGCCAAGGGCTTGTTGTCTATTCCAATGATCGTGGTGCAGCCGTTGCCGCCACGCAAGATGTGGCCGCTGAAACCATGCGGGCGCAAGAGCCAAGCCCGTCGACAACAACCGAAATCGGGCTTGCCAGCGATACCGCAAGTGAAGTTGCCAGCGGTGCCAATCGTATGAAGGGCGGCCAGAAAGCAGCCGACCTTGTGCAACAGGCCCGAATGCAGGGTTATGAAGGCGAAGCCTGCCCTGAGTGCCAGAACTTTACCCTTGTCCGCAATGGTACTTGTTTGAAATGCAACACCTGTGGCGGAACCACAGGCTGCAGTTAAGCTCTCCCTGCAGTGCAACCTGCAGACCTGGCCCCACGAAATATCGTGGGGCCTTTTTCTTGCGCAAAACAGGCGGTCTATCATCTGAACTGACTTGCTATCCAGCAATGATTATGCAAGCTTCGCAGTCAGGATATGGGCTATAACGGCTTTGTTTTCAGGCCATCAACCATTTAGCCTCTTCACCATGTTAAAAGGAGTATGATCATGACAAGCAAAGCAGAACAGCGTTTGCAAGAGATCGGCGTTACCATCCCCGATGCCCCAACCCCAGCGGCTAATTATTTGCCATTTACCCGCACTGGCAATCTTGTTTTTGTGTCAGGACAAGTTCCTTTTGTTGATGGCAAGCTAAGCGTTACCGGAACCGTTGGCATTGATGCCAGCATCGAAGACGCACAAGGTCAGGCAAAAGTTTGCGCTATTAATCTTTTGGCGCAGTTAAAAGTGGCTTGTGATGGCGATCTTGACCGTGTTGTGCAGGTGGTCAAGCTTGGCGCCTTTGTCGCATCAGCAGATGATTTCCACAGCCAGCCTGTTGTTGTCAATGCCGCATCAGATTTGATGGTTGCGGCTTTTGGTGACGCTGGCCGGCATGCACGATTTGCCGTTGGCAGCAACGCATTGCCGTTAAATTGTCTTGTTGAAATTGATGGTGTGTTTGAAATCGCTTAATGCCCCATTTTTGTTCCAATTATTTCAAAATCTAAACCGGACAGCCCCTGATGGGCCTGTCCGCCAAAAGGCGATTTGCAAGCCTCATGGATGGTAGCGCGCTAAATCTTCATATCGGCACCGAAATGGCGGCAATCGACGCCACCGAATGGGATGCGCTTGCCGGACAGGCAAATCCCTTTATCAGCCATGCCTTTTTACATGCGTTGGAAATTGGCGGTGCTGTTGGCGGTGACAGCGGCTGGGATCCGATGCATCTGCTATTGCGAAGCGATGACGGCCAGCTACTTGGCGCCATGCCAAATTATCTAAAACATCACTCCTATGGCGAATATATTTTTGATCATGGCTGGGCCAATGCCTTTGAACGCGCTGGCGGTGCTTATTATCCAAAACTGCTTGCCGCGGTTCCTTTCACGCCAGCAACCGGCCCCCGCTTTCTGGTTCGTGATAACCGCCCCGATTTGAAAATTGCCCTAGCCAAGGGCCTGGAAACCTTGGTCGAAAAATATCAGCTATCTTCAGCGCATATTAATTTTTTGCCATCCGGTGATGCGCATCAGCTTGCGGCAACAGGCTGGCTTGGGCGAACCAGTATCCAATTTCATTGGCACAATCAGACCTATGCTGATTTCGATGATTTTCTGGCAAATCTGTCATCACGCAAACGCAAAAACATCCGCAAAGAGCGTGCCTCGGTTGCGGCGGCTGGCGTTACCATGCTCCGGCTTACCGGCGCGGCCATTACGCAGGCCCATATTGATGCATTTTTCCGGTTTTATATATCCACCATCGACCGGAAATGGGGCGGTGCCTATCTGACGCATGAGGTCTTTACCCAGCTTGGCAAAACCATGGCAGACCGCATGCTTTTGGTGATGGCCGAATATGAAGGCAAGATTATCGGCGGCGCGCTCAATTTCATTGGTGATGATGCGCTTTATGGGCGCAATTGGGGCGCCGATATCGACATTCCCAATCTGCATTTCGAGGCTTGTTATTATCAGGCGATTGATTTTGCGATCGAACATGGCCTGTCGCGGGTAGAAGCAGGGGCACAGGGCTTTCACAAGGTGCAGCGCGGCTATTTACCTGTCACCACCCATTCGGTGCATTTAATTGCGCATGACGGGTTTCGTGACGCTGTTGCGCGGTTTTTAGATGCAGAAAAACGCGGTGTCGAGGCCGAGAAAAACCACATTGCCATGACCAGCCCCTTTAAAGCCAGCAAGCAGACACCATCAAAGGTGACATCTAATCCGACTGACCCGACTGACCCGACTGACCCAACAGATTAATTATCGTGCGGTGCGGGCAATGCTGCGCGTTTATTTCCCCCCGAAATTGCTTTTTGCGGTGGGGCTTTGACCGTAACCGTCAAACCATCATCAGCAACATCGACAAAAACAAGTCCGCCACCAACAAGCCCGCCAAACAGCATTTCATCTGCAAGTGGCTTTTTGATATGTTCCTGCACAACGCGCGCCAATGGCCGCGCACCATATTTGGCGTCATAGCCGCGTTCGGCAAGCCAGTCCATCGCCGCTTCGCTCAATTCGATTTCGACATTGCGATCGGCAAGCTGGGCATCAAGCTGCATGATAAATTTATCAACAACCAACCGGATCACATCTTTGCCAAGCGGCGCGAACGGAATAATTGCATCAAGCCGATTGCGGAATTCAGGCGTAAACATTTTTTCGATGGCTTCGATATCGGCGCCTTCATTATGCGTACGGTTAAATCCAATTGCCGATTTTGACAATTCCTGCGCACCGGCATTTGTTGTCATAATCAAAACGACATTTCTGAAATCAACAACCTTGCCATTATTATCGGTTAATTTGCCATGATCCATGACCTGCAGCAAAATATTGAACAAATCAGGATGCGCTTTTTCAATCTCGTCAAGAAGCAGAACCGCATGCGGCGTCTGATCAACCGCATCGGTCAACAGGCCACCTTGATCAAACCCGACATAGCCCGGAGGCGCACCAATCAGGCGCGATACCGTATGGCGTTCCATATATTCTGACATATCAAAACGCATCAGCTTGATGCCAAGCGTTTCCGCAAGCTGGCGAGCAACCTCGGTTTTACCAACGCCTGTTGGGCCGGAAAACAGATAATTACCAACTGGCTTTTCCGCATCACGAAGGCCAGCACGCGATAATTTAATCGCTGATGCCAAGGCGGTAATGGCCGGATCCTGACCAAAAACCATACGTTTCAGATCAGTTTCAAGCGACGCCAGCACGGCCTTGTCATCACGGCTAACATGCTTTGATGGAATCCGTGCCATTGTTGCCACGGTGGCTTCGATTTCTTTTTGGCCAATTGTTTGGCGACGCCGTGACGGCGGCAACAGATTTTGCGCCGCAGCGGCTTCGTCAATCACATCAATGGCTTTATCGGGCAATTTGCGATCATTGATATAGCGGGCAGACAGATCAACCGCCGTTTTCAAGGCAGCACCGGTAAAGCGCACTTTATGATGATCTTCATAACGGCTTTTCAAACCATTCAAAATTTTGATCGTATCGGGAATGGTCGGTTCGGCAACATCAATTTTTTGGAACCGGCGCACCAACGCGCGATCCTTCTCAAAATGGCCGCGATATTCTTTATAGGTTGTCGATCCGATACAGCGAAGCGTGCCTTCCTGCAACGCAGGCTTTAGCAGATTTGACGCATCCATCGCACCGCCAGAGGTTGCGCCTGCGCCAATAACCGTATGGATTTCATCAATGAATAGAATGGCATTTTCATCATCTGCCACCGCTTTCATCACCGCCTTTAACCGTTCTTCGAAATCACCACGATAGCGGGTTCCGGCAAGCAATTGCCCCATATCAAGGGAATAAATCACCGCAGTTGCTAGAACTTCGGGAACATTGCCTTCATAAATCCGCAAGGCAAGTCCTTCGGCAATGGCGGTTTTGCCAACGCCCGGATCACCAACATAAAGCGGATTGTTTTTCGTGCGGCGGCACAAAACCTGAATCGTGCGGTCTAATTCACGGCTACGACCAATCAATGGGTCGATCCTGCCAGCCGCGGCCTTGGTGATCAAATTAACAGCAAACTGGCTAAGCGGGTCTTTGCCATCTTCGCCAATCGTTTCGCCATCTTGGTCTTCATTCTGGCTTTTGGCGACGCTGCCCTCGGCGCCGTGGCTGATAAAGGACACTGCATCAAGCCGTGTCATATTCAATGATTTCAAAAACCAGACCGCATGGCTTTCGCGCTCGGAGAAAATCGACACAAGAACATTGGCACCCGTGGCCACTTCACGCCCTGATGATTGTGTATGGATGATGGCGCGCTGGATCACACGTTGGAAACTTGCCGTTGGCTGCACATCGACATTGCCTTCCGGATCAACAATCGGTGCCAACTCGACCTCGATGAATTCAGCCAGCTTTTTGACCAGCTCATCAATGTCAACATTACAGGCATGCAATACTTCTAGCGCGTCACTATCTTCGGTTAGCGCCAACAGCAAATGTTCTAACGTGGCAAATTCATGCGAACATGATGCCGCGTTCGACATGGCGCGGCGTAATGTTTCTTCGAGTTCGCGTGACAGCATCGTGCCTATTCCTTTTCCAGTTGTAACTGCAGCGGATGATCATTCTTCCGCGCATAATCAATGGTTTTTTGCGCTTTGCTTTCGGCAATTTCAAAACTATAGACACCACAGACACCAACACCGCGTTGATGCACATTCAGCATGATCTGGGTGGCTTCGGCTGATGAACGACCGAAAAATTTCTGCAAGACATGCACGACAAACTCCATCGGTGTATAGTCGTCATTAAGCATAATAACTTTATACATTGATGGCTTTTTCGTTTTGGTACGGCTGTCGAGGATTAGCTGACCATTGCCGTTTTTATCGTCTTCATTCTCCATAAATTCTCTTTTAAACCTTCACAATTCAATCATCCACGCACCGCGTAACATAGCATAGAAACAACGTTCCCGTCGCGTTCTTTTGATATTGGTATCCGATCCATCAAGGAAAAGGGGTGCGGCAAAAAATCTTTCCCAAACGCGAAACGCGACGATATCGCGGTTGATCGCCTTAATTTTCGCAAGATTCTTGAATAGAATCCTAATTGCGGTATGCTTTGGCGCACATAATTAGATGATGGTAATAATTTCGGAATGGGGCAGGCCTTAATGGCACGAGCAAATGTAGCCAAGACGCTACTGAACAAGCAGCATGCATCCTTCCGGTTAGTCAGCCGTCGTGGTGACAAGACGCTATTTTCGATAAAAACCGGCCTTTTGGCTTTGTCGCAGCTTGGCTTTTTCCGCCCCTGTAAATCCGTTTTGGCATTGATAATCATCATCGTTGGGTTTGGGATGTCGGCGACGCACGCCCAAGCCAGCAAATATGCGTCAATCGTTATTGAAGAAGCCACTGGCAAAGTGCTGTTTTCCCGCAATGCCGATAATCTGCGCTATCCGGCATCCTTGACCAAAATCATGACGCTTTACCTTTTGTTTGAAGATATCGAAGCGGGGCGCATGACGCTGAAAAGCCGAATTCCTGTTTCCAAAAAGGCCGCTGGCCGCTCGCCATCAAAATTATATCTAAAACCGGGTCAATCAATCAGCGCCGAACAGGCCATCTACGCGCTAGTGACAAAATCGGCCAATGATGTGGCAACAGCAATTGCCGAAAAACTGTCTGGCACCGAACGTAAATTCGCCAAACGCATGACCCGCAAGGCCAAGGCTCTTGGCATGCGGCGCACCGTTTTTATGAACGCCTCTGGTCTGCCGAACCGTCGCCAGAAATCAACAGCGCGTGATATGGCCGTTCTGGCAGTTGCCATGCGGCGCGACTTTCCGCAATTTTACAAATATTTCAGTACTCAAAGCTTTAATTGGAAAGGCCGAAAATACGGCAATCATAACAAGCTTTTGGCAAAATATAGCGGCACAGATGGCATCAAGACAGGCTATATTAATGCATCCGGTTTCAATCTTGTTGCCACGGTCGAACGCAATGGTGTTCGGCTGATTGGCGTTGTGTTTGGGGGGAAAACATCGCGTAGCCGCGACCGCCATATGATGCAAATTCTGGATAATCAGTTCAAACGCGTTAAAACCATTACGGTTCGGCGTGCGGCCCTTGCCATGCCAACGACCTTGCCAGTGGCACCCCCCGAACGCGGTGAAAAGCTGCCCGAAAGCCTGCCCATCAGCAAAGCCAAGATCCGGCCAGCCGCCGCCGCAAAAAAGACCGAATTTATCCAGCTTGATATAGCAAGCGCCGCCAACCCTGCCGGTGACGGGAACACAAGCTGGAGCGTGCAAATTGGTAATTTTGCCCAGCGTGTCAATGCGCATCGTGCGGCCATTGTGGCACGGCGCACGGCCGATGACGTGCTTGGCATGACACCGGCAAATTTACATCTTGTCACGCGCGGTGCCATTCCATTATGGCGCGTCCGGTTCAATGATCTAGAAGAAGATCAAGCGCGGGCAGCCTGCGCGGCGCTATTTGCCGCCGGACGGCCCTGCATTGCCGTTGCAGTATCGCCAACATCCCGCGGCTAAGACAATTAGGATTTTTTGCCCATCAACCGGTCATCAAGATGCGGCAAATCATGGGGTCGCAGCCGATCCCAATGCGGATGGCTATTGGCAAAAATCTGGCCAGCAATCACCAGATCATTGGCATCATCAAGCATGCCAATGGCAACCGATGTTCGGGTGATACCGTTTAGGCGATAAAATAGTGAAGCGCCGCAATTTCGGCAAAATCCGCGTTTGGCCCAGGCCGAGCTGTCATACCAGCCAAGCGTTTGCTTGGCGGTAAGGGCAAAGCTTTCATTCGGAACCGAGGTCGACCCCCAGCTAAGACCGGCAATCTGAAAACAATCGCGGCAATGGCAGATCAACGCCTGACGCAATGGGCCGGTCAGGCAAAACCGGACGCCTCTGCAATGGCATCCGCCCTGGTAAATTTTATCTTTGGTGATGGCGATATCTTTTAGATGGGCCATATCTTCCTCCCATATTCATCATTTCGCTTCATCATGTTCAAAATTAATCTTTAATGAAAATCTCTGCTTTTCATTCGAACGGCATTTTTGCTGCCATTGCTGGCATCGATATGGCGCAAAAACCCGTTCAGGTTAAACAAAGATTCAGCAATGATATGAATAACCGCCTGCTGGCGTTGGACGCGGCCAACCAGCCCTAAAATCTGCGCTCGCAACAACGCTTCGCGGTAGGTTTCGGTTAATTTTGGCCAGATAATCACATTCGCCGTCCCCTGCCCGTCTTCAAGCGTTATGAAAACTGTACCGCTAGCGGTGCCAGGCCGTTGACGCATGGTCACCAGCCCAGCAATACGAAGCCGTTTCCCATCAGGTGCATTTTGCACATGGCTGCAAAGCTGCCATCCAGCCAGGCCAAGTGGCTTTGCCAGCAAATCAAGAGGATGCGCTTTTAATGACAGGCCAAGATTGCGGTAATCTTCGGCTACTTTCTCACCAAGTTCTGCCTGTGGTAATTCGATCACCGGTTCATTGCCCGCAAGCCGTTCATGCCGACGGCCAGCATGGGCAAATAGCGGCATATCATGCAGCCGGTGCCGCGCCAGCCCGCGTGCTGCCCATAATGCCTGTCGCCGGTCAATCGCAAGGCTGGCAAAACCATCTGCATCTGCGATGGCCTGTAATGATTTTGCCGATACATCGGCTTTTCGCATCACATCATCAAGGCTGGAAAAGCTTAATTTGGCCTGTCTTTGACTGCCGGTTGTTTGATCAGTTGATATTTGGCTGGCAGCAATACGTTCACCTTCACCGCGCGCCAGCCCTTTGACAAGTCGCAAACCCAACCGTAACGCATGATGATTATTTTGATTGTCAGGATCACTTTCAAGACGGTGATCCCAGCCTGAAAAATTCACGTCAACGGGTCGGATGGTAATGTTATTTTGTTTGGCTTCGGCAATTAATTGCGCTGGCGCATAAAATCCCATCGGCTGGGCATTCAGCAAGGCACAGATAAACACATCTGGATAATGGCATTTCAGCCATGCCGACACATAAACCAAAAACGCAAAACTTGCCGCGTGTGATTCTGGAAAGCCATACATGCCAAATCCTTCGATCTGGCGAAAACAACGAATGGCAAAATCTTCGTCATAGCCGCGCTCGATCATGCCATTGATCATTTTATTACGGAAATGGCTTATGTTTCCCTGTTTTTTAAAAGTCGCCATCGTTCGGCGCAGCTGGTCGGCCTCAGCGCCCGAAAACCCCGCCCCGACAATGGCAATCTGCATCGCCTGTTCTTGAAAAAGCGGCACACCAAGCGTGCGTTCAAGCACATCACGCAAGGCGTGTGACGGATAGTCCACCTTTTCCAAACCGGCACGCCGCCGCAAATAAGGATGAACCATATCGCCTTGAATGGGGCCTGGGCGGACAATTGCTACCTGCACAACAAGATCGTGAAAACAGCGCGGTTGCAGGCGCGGCAACATCGCCATCTGCGCCCGTGATTCAACCTGAAAAACCCCAACCGATTGCCCCCGACATAGCATGTCATAGGTTTTCATATCTTCAGGCGGTAATGATGCCAGCGTTAAATGCCGGTTATAATGCGTACGAAGCAAATCAAAACTTCGCCTGATACAGCTTAGCATGCCAAGCGCAAGCACATCGACTTTTAACAAGCCAAGCGCATCAAGGTCATCCTTATCCCATTCGATCACTGTACGGCCAGCCATCGCCGCAGGGCTGATCGGGCATAGATGATCAAGCCGCCCGCGGGTGATCACAAAACCGCCAACATGCTGTGACAAATGCCGTGGAAACCGGCTGATATCGGCCACTAATTGTAAAACCAATCGTAGCCGGCGATCATTTGCGTCAAGCCCCGCCGCAGCCAGCGCCGCTGCATCAAGGCCGGTTTTTTCACGCCCCCATACCTCGCCAGCCAAGGCCGCCTGAACATCGCGGCTAAGGCCAAACACCTTTGCCACTTCGCGAAATGCGCTGCGGCGACGATAGGTAATCACACTGGCAGTAAGGCCAGCACGGTTCCGGCCATATTTTGCATAGATATGCTGGATCACTTCTTCGCGGCGTTCATGTTCAAAATCGACATCAATATCTGGCGGCTCACCACGCGCTTCGCTGACAAACCTTTCAAATAGAGGCTGCGATCGTTCCGGATCAACCGCGGTAATGCCCAAACAATAGCAAACCGCCGAATTCGCCGCCGAACCGCGCCCCTGACATAAAATGCCGCGGCCCCGCGCAAAGCGAACAATATCAAATACGGTCAGAAAATAAGGCGCAATATTCAACCGCTCAATCAAGATCAATTCATGTTTCAGATAGGCGCTTACCTTATCGGGGATCGCATCAGGATAGCGTTTTTCAGCGCCGCGCCATGTCTGGAAGGCCAGTTCCTGCATGGCAGTTCGTCCACCCGGCTTTAGCTCGTCAGGATATTCATAAGACAAATCATCCATTGAAAAATGGCATAGATCTGCAAGCGTCCTTGCCCCATCAAGCGCATCTGGCGCATGCCGCCAACGCCGTTCAGCCTCGGCACAATCGATCAAATGACGTTCGGCATTGCGCGATATAAGATAGCCAGCATCATCAAGCTGTTGCTTTTCACGGATACAAGCCAGAACATCGGCAAGCGGGCGGCGGTCGGGAATGTGATAAAGCGCATCTGCCGCCGCGGCCACCCGCAGCCCTAGTGCCGCAGCAGCAGCCATTAACATCTGGCATCGCGCCTCATCAGCCCCATCACGATACAGGCAAATGCCTGCAAATAATTGCCCCTCGGCAATTTGACGAATGGTCTGCAAATGCGCTTGATAATGTGCATCTGGATGACGCGGTGGCATTACCAGCAATGCGGTGCTTGCTGGCAGGCGGGCAAGATCGGCAAGATAAAGAATTGGCGCGGCTTTGCTGCCCCGCATATTTGCCTCGCTTAGCAGCATTGATAGACCTTCATAACCAGCACGGTCGCAAGGATGCACTATAATATCAGGGCCATCGACAGGGCGTAATCTGGCACCAACAACAAGCCTGATCTGGTGATCACGCGCCGCCACATGCGCCCGCACAATACCGGCCAGCGAATTCACATCGGCAATGCCAACCGCCGCCCAACCAAGCTCGGCCGCCCTTGCCACCATTTCATCAGGATGTGATGCACCTTTTAAAAAAGTGAAATTACTATAACAGCCAAGCAACGCATGTGATGCGGCTTGGCCTTGTTTGCGCAATATGGTCATCAGGCAAAAAACCCATGCAAAAACCAAGATGGGGTTTCGTGACGTTCTGGCAAACCTTCACGATATAGCCAGAACCCCGCCCCTTGATCATCGCGTAACCGAAAATAATCGCGGGTGCGGCTGCCAGCAGGTGCCTGCCACCATGCAGGGGCAATCCGTTCTGGCCCTGTAGCATGAATAATTTTATGAATTCGCCGCTGCCAGATAAATTGCGCTGGTGGATGATCGGGAAGAAGCGCAACAACATCGACAGGGTGCGGATAAGCCAAAAGGCGGATGGGACGTGGTGGCGCAGTACCCGATGCCGGATCACCAAGCCAACCAGGTTTTTCATCAGTTTTGGTAAAAATCTGGCTTGGGTCAGGCAGTTCAAGTGATTGTGCCGCTTCAGGTTGCCAGCAAGCTTGCGGCGCCAATCTAACAACGGCACCATAACCAAGTCGCGCCACCAACCGGTCAACAAGGCTGGCATAGGATTCACCTACAACGCCATTATGGCGCTGCAATATCATATGCGGCAAAGCCGTATCACGCGGTGCAAGCGGGCTGCAATCAAGAGATTCCATCCAGCCCATTTCAAGGCCAAATTCAGGATTGATCTTGTCGCTGGCATTGGCCAGCAACCGGTGAAATAAAGTCACATCACGGCTTGGTCGTGAAAGATGCACATCATGCGCAAAGACCAGCCCGTCAACCAATTGCCAGCCAAGCCGCAAACGGCGCGTTGCCAATCCAGCCTGTTGAAGCAAAATGGCCGTTTCACTTGCCAATTGCTGAATCATCGCCTTGATATCATCAGCGGCACCAATGGGTTCGGCAAATTGACGGCATATATAAAGCGGTTTCGGTGGGCTGACAGGTGTAAAGCTTTCATCCTGATCGCCAAGCGCCTGATCGAGCCGAAGAAGCACATCCTGACCAAAGCGGGCGGCCAATGGCGCACGCGCCAGTCCAATAATATCGCCAATCACCCGCAAGCCTGCCCGCCGCATATGATCGGCAATTGCCGTATCGATTCGCAATGCGGCAAGCGGCAATGCTGCCAGATGGCGTCGCAAGCGGGCACGGCTGAAAATATATTTTATCGTTTCCGGCTGACCATCTGTTGGTTTTGGCGCGGTCATTAACCGCTCTGACGGCTTTCCATAATGTGCCAAGGCCCACGCCGCCCCGCAATTTGGCGCCACCGCCAGCACCGCCCGAAAATGACTTCGATGAAGGCGTTTGGCGCAATCGGCTAATAGTGAACGAACCCCACCAAACAGATGTTCGGCACCGGCAATATCAATCCAGATTCCGCAATGCTGATCATCAACCGCGGTAAGCGGGCTATAACGACGCGCCCATAATGCCAGATGATGAAGATCGGCATGGTCGGCTAGCGGGTCACATGCCTCGGTTCTGAGTTGCGGGCATAAGGCGCGCGCATCGGCAAGCCGCATACCGGCAGCAAGGCCATGCGCCGCCGCTCTGGCACAGCCCGCCACAATAATATCAGCGCCGTTCATTTTCCGGATTATAACAAGCGGCAAATCAGCCCCAGATGCTCTTTGTCCAGATGCGCTTTGCCCAGATTCTCTTTGAATCCGCGATGCCGCCAGATAGGGAAAATGGATATAGATAATATGACGATAAGAAACAGGCATGATCACATGCCTATCGGGCAAGGGCATGCGCTGGCCATTTACTGGCTGACAACTCACCGATGGGTAATTCGGCCTGTACCGGTTTGCCATTGGCCATGATGCTATGGTGATAGGCTTGCAATTGACCAAGACCTGCCTGCCAGCCGACCTTGCATTTATGCGGCCTGCCGCCACGCGCACGCTGCAATGTCAAATCCCAGACGCTGCGCTGAACCAAGGCAGAATGTGACCATCTGTCAAGATCGACTGCGGGTTTGATATGCCATGCTGTTTCGAATCCAGAAACCCCAATTGGCGCGCCAAGTAGAAACGCCGTTGTACCACTATCTTCGGCAGCAAGCTGCGCACGTCGTGCCAGCCGCATCCAGTAATCGGCTGATTTCTGCACCCCATCATATTCCATCACAACCGCAGCCAGCCCTTCGGTTCGCAAAATATCATCAAGCGCGGCCAAACGTCGTGAGGGGTTTGGTGTATCAACAATCAGCAATCGCGCCGGATCCAGTCCAGCCGCGGCAAGCCCATGCCCATATAACATACCAGCACCATTTCGCTGGCTTGCCGGACACCAGACAATCAGACCAGCATCATTTGTGATTGCTGTTTGCCGGTTTGTGGCTAGCTTGGCTTTTAAGCGCGCGTGATGGTGCAGCAAATCAAGAAGCGCCATAGCAAAACCGCTTACCGCCCCATGCGCCTGCATCGCACCCGTTAAAAGATGTACCCGCCCAAGCGCCAGACCACCAGCCAATGCCTGATCCAGCGAATCGACGCCAAGCGGTATATGAAGACGCTTATTATAGCCATCAGCCACTGCAATTTCCTGCCGAAGACGGGCAAGGTCATATGTCTTTTTTTCGTTTATAATCTGATTATTAGGCACCCTAAAATCAGATGGTTTTACGATTGATATAGGCTGGTTCATCCTTTGCATTTTGCCTGGTTCCTATCATATATATCTGCTTTTTGTTCATGTTTTGTTCTAGTTTAGCGCCATGCCAAAGTCAAGATTTTCCATCTTTCAAAAGAGATAGAATATCAGGCAGATCAGCTGGCAAAGCCCGCTGACAAAAAATGGATTAAAGGGTTACTTTGGCAATTCGCTTTCAGCCAGCCGCGCCCAATAGCTGGCACCGGTGGCAAGAACATCATCGTTGAAATCATAACGATCATTATGCAGCATCGCCCCATCCTTGGCAGGCCCTGCCCCTAGCCAGATATAAGATCCGGGCTTTTCGGCAAGCATATAGGAAAAATCTTCAGCCCCCATTGATGGCGGCAGGTCGGTGATGATATTTTCTGTTCCAAGGACATTAGCAGCAACGGCGACAGCACGCGCCGATTCTTCAGCATGATTGACCGTTGGCGGATAGCCTGGCTGCCAATCAATTTCAATCGTGCAATCATAGGCTTTGGCTGTTGCCATGGCAATTTCATGAATCGAGTTTTCAAGCAATTTGCGAACATCAGGCGAAAATGACCGCGCCGTACCACCAAGCCGCGCCGAACCTGGAATCACATTCAAGGCACTTCCCGACTCGAAAATCGTAACCGAAACGACCGCCGGCTCGAGCGCCGCAACACGACGTGAAACGATTGATTGCAATGATTGCACAATCGCCGCCCCACACGGAATCGGATCAATGGTCAGATCAGGAATCGCCGCATGCCCCCCAGATCCGGTGATGCGTATTTCAAACATATCTGCCGCCGCCATACAGGCACCGCTATGAACGCCGATTTTACCAACATCCATGCCGGGCCAATTATGCATGCCCCAAACTGTTTTCATGTCAAACTGATCAAACAGCCCATCCTTGATCATCGCTTCGCCGCCCTTACCGCCTTCTTCGGCTGGCTGAAAGATGAAATAGACAGTGCCGTCAAAATTACGCGTTTCAGCAAGATATTGCGCCGCGCCAAGAAGCATCGTGCTATGCCCGTCATGCCCACAAGCATGCATCCGCCCGGGTGTTTTCGACGCATGGGCAAATTCGTTCATTTCCTGCATTGGCAGCGCGTCCATATCGGCCCGCAACCCGATTGCCGATGTGCTATTGCCAGTGCCGCGCAAAACCCCGACAACGCCAGTTTTGCCCATGCCACGATGAATCTCGATGCCAAATGACTGTAATTTTGCGGCAATGAAATCAGATGTCCAAACTTCTTCATAGCTTGTTTCAGGGTGCTGATGCAGCAGATGCCGCCATGCCTTCATATCCTGTTCACGATCTGCAATCGAATTTATCACCGCCATGATGATTGTCCTAACCTGTCATATTTGTGCAAAAGTCATATCTATGCCACGATATTCTGATTTTAACATTTTTTTAAAACCGGAAATCATGTCGCTAACAGTGCCGCAATTCAGCCCCTAAGGTCAAGTAATGCGCATGGCTAATACCACGCAGATGACAGCCGCGGTTGGCGGCATATTGCCTCAATTGACATTCAGCGCATTAACAGCCTAAAACCGGTGTTATCATGTCGATTAGAACATACCCAATGTCGTTGATAGGCTAGGGATTTTTCGGCAAATGCGCAGCATGTCACAGCAAAACTAATTGCAGCAGTTACGCTATCACTGTGATGGCTTTTAAAGAGTTTAAGGGGTGGGTTAGATGGCACAAAATCATCCAGATCGCGGTCAACGCGGATTGCCGGGCGGTGCCCAGCGTTATTCGGCATTTGCGCTTGCCAAAAAGGCGATGAATTATCATCAAGACTGGCAACGTGCCTGGCGCGACCCTGAACCAAAGGCCGAATATGACGCTGTCATTATTGGCGGCGGCGGGCATGGGCTTGCCACGGCCTATTATCTTGCTGCGGTTCATGGCCTTACTAATATTGCGGTGATTGAAAAAGGCTGGATTGGTGGCGGCAATACCGGCCGTAACACAACAATCATCCGGTCAAATTATCTTTGGGACGAATCTGCCGCCATTTACGAACATTCGATGAAGCTGTGGGAAGGCATGTCGCAGGATTTGAATTTCAACGTCATGTTTAGCCAGCGCGGGGTGCTGACCATCGCGCATAGCGAGCATGAATTACGCGAGATGTCACGGCGCGTTCATGCCATCCGATTAAACGGCATTGATTCAGAAATTCTTGGCCCGGCGGAAATTAAAAAATTCGTGCCAACAATCAATATCGACCAGTCAATCCGCTATCCGGTTATGGGTGGTTTTTTGCAGCGGCGCGGCGGCACAGCGCGCCATGATGCAGTCGCGTGGGGCTATGCGCGCGCAGCCGATGATTTAGGTGTCGACATCATCCAGAAATGTGAAGTCACCGGACTGCGCCGACAAGGCCGTAAAATCATTGGTGTTGAAACCAGCCGCGGTTTTATCAAAACCAAAAAAGTCGGGTGCGTTGTGGCAGGTCATTCAAGCGTTGTTGCGGCAATGGCCGGTATCCGCTTGCCAATCGCCAGCCGCCCATTGCAAGCGTTGGTGTCGGAACCGATTAAACCGATTCTTGATACAGTGATCATGTCGAATGCCGTTCATATGTATATCAGCCAGTCTGACAAGGGCGAGATGGTTCTTGGCGCTGGTGTTGATAAATATAATTCCTACGCGCAACGTGGTTCGTTTCCAGTACCAGAACATATGCTTGCCGCCGCGGTTGAGCTGTTTCCGGTATTATCGCGCTTACGGATGCTTCGCCATTGGGGTGGCATTGTCGATACCTGTCCTGATGCATCGCCAATCATTTCCAAAACCGATATTGAAGGCCTGTATTTTGATTGCGGTTGGGGTACTGGCGGCTTTAAAGCAACGCCCGGATCAGGGCATGTATTTGCCGATCTTATCGCCAATGACCGGCCAAATAAGATTGCCGCGCCCTATAGTTTGGATCGGTTCCGTACCGGCCTGCTGATTGATGAACATGGCGCCGCTGGCGTGGCGCATTAAGAAGGGTTCAAGGAGAGTACTATGTTGATCATTACATGCCCATTTTGTGGCCCTCGTGACGAAGTTGAATTTGCCTGTGGTGGCGAGGCCCATATTGCGCGCCCACTTGCCGACAATAAAATTTCGGATGCCGATTTTGCCGATTACCTATTCATGCGCGACAATCCCAAAGGCCTGTTTCTTGAACGGTGGCGGCATAGCGCCGGATGCCGGCGTTGGTTTAATGTGGCGCGCGACACGGTGAGCAATGAAATTGTCGAAATTTACCCGATGGGAAGCCTGCCAGCAAAAACCGCCGCAAAAACCACTTATAAAACAAGCTGGCGGCGCGACACAGCCGCCGAAAAAGCCGCCACGCCATCACGCAGCAAGGCCGGAGGATCAAAATAATGGTATCGCGTTCTGCAGCATCCGGCAGCCCACAAACACAGCGCCAGCGCGCGGTCGCAAGGATCGATCAAAACGCGCCAATCAATTTCACCTTTGATGGCCGCAGCTATCGCGGCTTTGCTGGTGACACACTGGCATCGGCATTGCTTGCCAATAATGTTCATCTTGTTGGTCGCTCGTTCAAATATCATCGACCTCGCGGTATTATGGCGGCCGGTTCCGAAGAACCAAATGCGCTAATCCGGCTTGGCAAAGGCGCTTATGCCGAACCAAATTTACGCGCCACGCAAATTGAAATTTTTGAAGGCCTTTATGCGGAAAGTCAGAACCGCACCCCGTCTTTGAAATTCGACATTGGCGCCATTAATTCGGTTCTCGACCGGTTTTTCCCAGCAGGTTTTTATTACAAGACCTTCATGTGGCCAGCATCAATGTGGATGCGCTACGAACATGTCATTCGGCACGCCGCCGGTCTTGGCAAGGTTGCTGATGATCACAATGATCCTGACCGCTATGAAAAAACCCATGCGCATTGCGATATTCTTGTTGCTGGTGGCGGCGCAACCGGCCTGATGGCGGCCCTGCAAGCGGCAAAAAGCGGCGCCCGTGTTATTCTGGCCGACGAGCAGAATGAATTTGGCGGCTGGCTGCTTGGCGAAGCTGATATCAAGATTGGCGATGTTCCGGCGTTAAGCTGGGTAAGCGATATTGTGACCGAATTAGCCGCCATGCCAAATGTAACCCTGCTTCCCCGAACCACGGTTTTTGGCTATCTGGATCATAATTACCTGACCTTGAATGAACGCGTAACCGACCATCTGCCATCACGACCAGCGCATTTGCCGCGCCAACGGCTGTGGAAAATACGCGCACAGCAAGTGATCATTGCGCAGGGCGCTCATGAACGGCCATTGGTTTTTGCAGGCAATGATCTGCCCGGTGTTATGCTTGCCGGTGCGGTTCGCACCTATATCAACCGCTATGGCGTTTGTCCGGGACAACGCGCCATCGTTGTTTGCAATAATGATGACGCCTATCGCACCGCGCTTGATCTGCATCATGCTGGCGCGTATGTCGTGGTTACCGACCTTCGGGCAACGGCAACCGGGCCGCTCATGCGCGCTGTCCGCAACGCCGGCATCGAAATTCTGCATGGCCATGCCATCATTGCCGCCTATGGCACTCACCGCGTTGCGCGTGTTGAAATTGCGCCAGTCGATGACAGTGTTACGGCGATCACTGGCGATATTGATCACCGTGATTGTGACCTGATTGCCATGTCGGGCGGTTTGTCACCCGCGGTTCATCTTCATTCACAAGCCCGCGGCAAATTACAGTGGGATGATGCCAAATTATGTTTCCGCCCATCAGCGACACATGAGCCAAGCTTTAACATTGGCGCGTGCAATGGCAGTTTTGATCTTGTCGCCGGTTTGAAAGAAGCGGTTCGCGCTGGCACCAAAGCCGCAGCAGCAACTGGCCATAAAGCAACCACGCTTGATACACCTGATGTGCAAATCCACAAACAAAGCTGGCGCCCGCTTGCCGCATGGAAAATTCCAAACGGCCATGCGTCTGGGCGCGGCCCCAAGGCCTTTGTCGATTTTCAGAATGACGTCACCGCAAGTGATGTGTCGCTTGCTGCGCGTGAGGGATATCAGTCGGTTGAGCATCTCAAACGCTATACCACCACAGGCATGGGAACCGATCAGGGCAAGACATCCAATATCAACGCCTTGGCCATTCTTGCCGATGCGCTTGGCAATGAAATTCCGGCCGTGGGCACAACCACTTTCCGGATGCCCTATACGCCGTCAAATATTGGCGCCATTGCTGGCCGCGATATCGGCGATCTTTTTGATCCAGTTCGCCTAACCCGCATGGATGATTGGCACCGTGCGCATGGCGCAACCTTTGAACATGTCGGGCAATGGATGCGCGCTTGGTATTTTCCGCAAGATGGCGAAACCATGCAACAAGCGGTCAATCGTGAAGTTAAGGCGGCGCGGACAACAGCTGGCTTGCTTGATGCGTCAACGCTTGGCAAAATTGATATTCGCGGGCGTGATGCGGCTGAATTTCTGAACCGCCTCTATACAAATGCATGGAGCAAGCTTGGCATTGGCAAATGCCGTTATGGCCTGATGCTAAAAGATGATGGCATGGTCATGGATGATGGCGTGACCACCCGCATTGGCGAAAACCATTTCCACATGACCACGACCACCGGCGGTGCTGCTGGCGTTTTGGACTGGATGGAAGAATGGCTGCAAACCGAATGGCCTGATCTTGAAGTTTATCTAACTTCGGTAACTGAACAATGGGCGGTTGCCACATTATCAGGGCCGAATGCTGGCAAGATTTTACAAGATGCCGGTATCGATTTTGACCTGTCGCCAGCTGAATTTCCGTTCATGTCGATGAAGGAAGGCCATATTGGCGGGCTAGCAGCGCGCATTTTCCGCATTTCATTTACCGGTGAGCTGTCATACGAAATCAATGTCGCTGCACGTCATGGATTGGCATTATGGACCCGCCTGATGGCCGCCGGCAAAGCGTATGGCATCACCCCTTATGGCACCGAGGCAATGCATGTTCTTCGTGCCGAAAAAGGCTTTATCATTGTCGGACAAGAAACCGATGGATCGGTGACGCCGCATGATCTTGGCATGGATTGGATTGTGTCAAAAACCAAACCCGATTTCATTGGCAAGCGGGCACTTGCACGTCACGCCATGGAATATGATGATCGCAAACAGCTTGTTGGGCTGCTTTGCAGCGACCCAGCAACAGTGATTCCTGAAGGCGCACATGCGGTTCTTGATCCGAACCAGCCTTTGCCGATGAAAATGCTAGGACAAGTAACCTCGTCCTATTTTTCACCAAATTGTGGACGCTCGATTGCGATGGCCATGTTAAAAGGCGGTCATGCGCTAAAGGGGCAAACGGTTTTCTTTCCAATGCTTGATGGTTCGGTTTTGAAAGCCGAAATCGTCGATACGGCATTTTTTGATCCAAAGGGAGCGCGTATCGATGGCTAATTCATCAAGCAGCAGACCAGATTTTTCCGGCCAGACAGCCCTTGCTGGCATTGCCAGCAGCACAAGCGCCAACCCTGATGGTGGCACGATTGGTCTTGTTTTTGGCGAGATGGCGCATCTTGGCAAACTGAATCTTCGCGGCCAAAACGGCCTTGCCAAAGCGGTAAAGGCGATCACCGGCTGCACATTTCCGCCAAAGGCCAACCGGTTTCAATCGGCAGGCGAACGCCATGTGATATGGCTTGCGCCCGATGAATATCTTTTATTATGTGAGGCGGGCAAAGAACAAGAGCTGCAAGACAGTCTCAATAGCATGATCACATCATCACATTTCGCCATCACCGATGTCAGTGACAGCCTTTGTGCGCTTTCGCTTCGCGGACCTTCGGTTCGTGCTGTTCTGGCCAAGGGCTGCGGGCTTGATCTTCATCCAGACCAATTCACCGCTGGCCAATCGGCGCAAAGCCTGCTGGCGCTATCTGCGGTGACATTAATGGCGGTAGCAGATGATGCCTTTATTCTGATTTGCCGCACCAGCTTTGCACCCTATGTTCAACGCTGGCTTGCCGATGCCGCTTTGGAATATGGCTATCAATACAAAGCCTAGATGACGGTCACATAGGTGACCACAAATCCTAGCCGCATGAAATTGCCAATCAAATCATTCACCCGACGATGTTAATAATCAGTATCGGGCAATTCTTCCATGCGTTTGTTGATAAAGGCACGCAAGGCGTCGTCAATGGCAGGATCAATTGCCGGGGCTTCATAGGCAGCCAGCATCTCGCCAGCGCGTTTACGGGCACGGGCGCTGCTTTCAATACTGCCTTCAGATGACCATTGCTCGAATGTCGTGTTATCAGCCATTTGTGACCGCCAAAACGCATCTTCGAAATTGGCCTGCGTATGGGCCGATCCCAGAAAATGCTGGCCGGGGCCGGTTTCGCGAAGCGCGTCCATTGCCTGCCCATTTTCCGACAAATCAATGCCATTGACCAGTTTCGGCATCATTGTCAATTGATCGGCATCAAGCAGGAATTTTGCATAATCCGCAACCAAACCGCCTTCCATCCAGCCAGCCGAATGCAGCACAAAATTAGTGCCACCCATGATTGTTGGCAAAAGCGTATGAGTCGATTCATAAGCGGCCTGCGCATCAGCCGTTTTGGAACCGGTCAAAGATCCGCCTGACCGAAACGGCACGCCTAAACGACGCGCCAGCTTGGCACAGCCATAAAGCACCTTTGCCGGTTCTGGCGTGCCAAAGGTCGGCGCGCCTGTCTGCATCGACATCGAGCTTGCAAAACTGCCGAAAATAACTGGTGCCCCCGGATTTACCGCCTGTGCAAAGGCCATGCCGCTCATCGCTTCGGCAAGCGTTTGCGCCAAAGTGCCGGCAACCGAAACTGGCGACATCGCACCGGCAAGGATAAAGGGTGAAATGATTGTCGCTTGATTATTGCGTGCATAAACTTTCAATGCCCCAAGCATGGTGTCATCCCATGTCATTGGCGAATTGGCATTGATCAGGCTTGTCAGCACGGTGTTATTGGCAACAAAATCATCGCCAAACAGGATTTTCGACATATCAATCGTATCTTGGGCGCGGCTTGGCGCGGTAACCGAACCCATATAAGGCTTGTCGGAAAAACGCTGATGCGCATAGATCATTTCGAGATGGCGTTTGGTCACTGGTAAATCGACCGGCTCGCAGATCGTGCCACCTGAATGATGCAGGCCCGGATGCATATAGGCCAGCTTTACCAGATTGCGGAAATCTTCCATCGTCGCATAGCGACGCTCGTTATCAAGATCACGCACAAAAGGCGGGCCATAGACCGGCGCAAAAACCGTATTCATTCCGCCAATTTCAACCGAGCGTTCGGGATTGCGGGCATGCTGGGTATAGCCTGATGGCGCGGTCGAACAAAGCTGGCGTGCAAGACCACGCGGGAAATGCACACGCTCGCCTTGAACATCACAACCAACATCACGCAAAATGGTCAAGGCTTCAGGGTCATCACGAAAATCAATGCCAATTTCCTCAAGGATGGTTTCGGCATTATCTTCAATAATTTCCGCCCCTTCATCGCTTAGAATATCAACAGGGGCTATCTTGCGAACGATATACGGCGCGGCGACTTGCTGATTGCCTGATGATCGTGCGCTACGGCGCGCATCGCGCCCGCCGCCACGGCGATTCCGGCGATCTGGTGTATTTGTGTCAGTCATTTAACAAATCCTCATAAATAGCGACTAGGCGCGAAGGCGGGCATTGTCAGGATCAAATGGCGAATCCTCGAGAACGGTCACCGGCAAACGCTGATCCAGAACATCAATCATCAATTTGGTTCCAGGTGCCGCCAAATCTGGGCGAACCATTGCCAATGCCAGCGACTTGCCGAGCCGGAACCCGTAGCCACCGCTTGTGGCGCGGCCAATCACCGTTCCATCTTCGGTCATTATCGGATTGCCGCCAATTGCATCAGCGTCGGTTGTATCATGCACCTCAAGCGTTACCATGGCATTGGCAAAACCGCGTTCTTGCCATTCGGCCAATTGGCGCTGGCCTTTGAAATCGCCCTTATTTAGATGCACAAAACGATGCAAGCCACTTTCCAATGCCGCATATTCGATTGATAGCTCGGTGCCAACCAGACGATATGATTTTTCCAGCCGCATCGCATCCATGGCCCGAATGCCAAATGGCTTTAGACCAAATTCGGCACCCGCTGCCATCAACGCGTCAAAAATATGGTTCTGATATTCGATCGGGTGATGCAATTCCCAGCCAAGCTCGCCAACAAAATTTACCCGAATGGCCATTGCCGGGGCCAAATTCACATCAATCATCTGTCCCGAAAGCCATGGGAAGGCTGCATTCGACAGGTCGGCGCGAGTGATTTTGGCAAGAATATCGCGTGCCTTGGGGCCAGCCAAAACCAGCACACCGATTGAATTGGTCAGATTATCCAACCGCACCCGGCCATCATCTGGCATATGTTTTTTGATCCAATCATGGTCAAGGCGTTGCCCCGCCCCTGCCGAAACAAGATAAAAACTCGTTGCACTTTCCCGCTGGATCGTGAATTCGGAATGCACGCCGCCGCGTTCGGTCAGGGCATGGCACAATGCCACCCGCCCCACTTTCTTCGGCAATTTATTGGCAACGAGGTGATCCAGAAACGCCTCGGCACCAGGCCCAGATATTCGCGCTTTGGCAAAAGCCGACATATCAAGCAATCCAGCATTTTCGGTAACGTTACGAACTTCATTGCCAATATGTGTAAAGTAATTTGACCGGCGGAATGACCAGTGATCCTCTTGCGGCACGCCCTCAGGGGCAAACCAATTGGCTCGCTCCCAGCCAAATTTCTGTCCAAAAACCGCACCAAGCGCCTTTAACCGGTCATAACAAGGCGCGGTGCGAAGTGGCCGCCCTTCGGTGCGTTCTTCATCGGGGAAATGTGTGACAAAGACATTGGCATAGGCTTCTTCATTCTTGACCTTCAGATAGGATTTCGTCGCATAGCTGCCATAGCGCCGTGGATCGACCCCCAACATATCAATCGTTGGCTCGCCTTCAACAATCCATTCAGCAAGCTGCCATCCGGCACCGCCAGCAGCGGTAATGCCGAAACTATGGCCTTCATTCAGCCAGAAATTTGGCAGATCCCACGCAGGCCCGACAATCGGATTGCCATCAGGCGTATAGGCGATGGCACCATTATAAACGCGCTTTACCCCTGATTCGCCAAAGGCAGGAACACGGTTCATTGCCGATTCGATATGCGGCTCAAGCCGTTCTAAATCTTCTTGAAATAATTCATATTCGGAATCGTCACTCGGCCCGTCCAGATAACAGACCGGCGCGCCCTTTTCATAGGGGCCAAGGATCAAACCTCCGGCCTCTTCGCGCATATACCATTGCCCTTCGGAATCACGCAGAACGCCCATTTCTGGTTGGCCGTCACGATGGCGCGCCTGAATATCGGGATGTGCTTCGGTGACGATATATTGATGTTCAACCGGAATGACCGGAATATTCAGCCCAACCATCTCGCCAGTTTTCCGCGCAAAATTGCCTGTTGCGCTGACCACATGTTCACAGGTGATATCGCCCTTATCAGTAGCGACAATCCAAAGACCATCATCACTGCGGGTAATCGCCGTTACCGCCGTGTTGCGATAGATTTCTGCGCCACGATCACGCGCACCACGGGCCAGAGCCTGGGTTAAATCGGCTGGCTGGATATAACCATCCTGTGGGTGACGAATGGCCCCAACAAGCCCCTCGATATTCGCCATTGGCCAATAATCAAGAACCTGCTCAGGTGTCAGAAAATCAACCTGTACGCCGATGGTGCTGGCAACACCAGCATATTGCCGAAATTCATCCATCCGCTCTTGATTGCTGGCAAGCCGGATATTGGACACATTGCGGAACCCGACATCCATGCCGGTTTCTTTTTGTAATTCTTGATAAAATTTAACCGAATATTTGTGAATTTGTCCAACCGAATAGGACATGTTGAACAATGGCAACAGACCCGCCGCATGCCAAGTCGAACCAGAGGTTAGTTCCTTGCGCTCGACAAGAACCACATCGCTCCAGCCCTTTTTTGCCAGATGATACAAAGTGCTAACACCAACGACGCCACCGCCAATTACAACAACACGCGCATGCGACTTCATGCCAAGTCTCCCGCAAAAATGAAGCTAACCCGCGACATAACCAATCATGACCATGCCGCATAACGGGGCCATTGTACGAAGAAAATCTGGTAAAAAGCGTCTAGCAAACGACTGTATTTTGACAAAATCGGGCGGTGTATGCCGCAAACGGACAAAACCGCAATCCTACAGCCAGTCCAAAACCCGAATTATAATCGGTGATCTATGGATTCAGCCGCTGAATATCCCAGCCACCATCACCCTGTAGCAAGAACCGAAAACGATCATGCAGCCGGTGTTCGCCATCATGCCAAAACTCAATTTCCTGCGGCTTCAAACAGAATCCACCCCAATGGGGCGGGCGCTCAACGCCAGCGGGGAACTGCGTTTCAACGGCTTTAACTTCGGCTTCGAGCGCGGCACGGCTGGCAAGCGGGCGTGATTGTGCCGATGCCCAAGCACCGATCTGGCTTCCGCGTCCGCGGCTGTGGAAATATTCATCTGACTGCGCGGCTGTCGCCTTGGTGATATCGCCGACAACCCGCACCTGCCGACGCTGGCTTTTCCAATGCATGCAAAAGGCAGCTTTGCCAGTGGTCAGCAATTCATCCGACTTCCGGCTTTCATAATTGGTAAAAAACAAAAACCCGTCAGGCGACCAGCGCCGTAACAACACCATCCGCACCGACGGCATACCGCCAGCATCAACCGATGCCAATGCAATCGCGTCAGGGTCATTGATTTCGGTTTTCACCGCCTCATCAAACCAGTTTTGAAAAAGGGCAAAAGGATCGGTTCCGGCAGTGATTTCCATAGGAATTTGTCTCCATTGATATGGCCCAGCAATCGGGCATGCCCACACGGGCCCGATTTCAATGTAGGGACTTGTATGACTTGGCGCAACGCGGCCATGATACAAATTTTTCTCTGGCCCTGTTTTATCACCAATCTACCAGTTTCAACCGCGATCAGAAATATTCAAAAAATCATACGAGAACCATAGAATTGCCATATTCTCTGCAAATAATAAAAATGCTAGAATTGAATGATATACTAGCCGTTAATGATATAGTTTATTTGCTGTTCCCATTTTGCTGATTAGTTGGATCACGCCGCAAATGACAAATGGGACAAATCAAAACCCAGAGGTGTAACATGACCAAAATGACAATGAATACGCCGCTTTGCCGTCTTCTTGCCCCAGTCACGGCCGTAATCATGGCAGGGTCACTTATGACTGGCAGCGCCGTCGCAGAAACGCGTATTGAAACGGTTGTCGGCACAGTGGTAGACACCATCACCCTAACATCAACCTATATCCGCAAAACGCCAACAGATCAGCGCAATTGCCGCACCGAAGATGTGCCAATTTACGCCCAGAGCGAAGGCAAATCCGAACTTGGATCAATGATTATTGGCGGCCTTATCGGATCGGCTGTCGGCAATAAATTATCCGACAATAACGGCGCTGGCGCCGCCGGAACTGTTGCTGGTGCCATTCTTGGCCGCGAACATGCGAAAAATCAGAAAAACAGCCGTATTATTGGCTATAAACAGCAGGAATCCTGCACCGTAACAACCGTGATGCTGGAAGAAAATATCAGCGAAATTACCGGTTACCGAAACCATATCGAACTTGACGGCAAAATCATCAAGCTTGAAAGCAAAAGCCCCTTGGCGGTTGGTTCACGCGTTGAGGTGGTTCGCCAGATCAGCTATTCGCTTCGTTAAAATCAATAAGCGCCCCTTCCCAACCTAGACCATATTAGTGATGACCCGTGATTTTCACGGCATCACTTGTATGTTTGGCCCGTGTTGGAGTAAACTCCAGCCATCAGAGCGTTACAGCATCTTGTAAAACTATCTTTCGATGAAAAAGGGCAGTCATTCATGTCAAATACAGCATCATCATCTGGCGTCATGGCGGGCAAAAAAGGCCTTATCATGGGCGTTGCCAATGACCGGTCAATCGCTTGGGGCATCGCTGCCAAACTTGCTGAGCAGGGCGCCGAGCTTGCTTTTACCTTTCAAGGTGAGGCTTTGCAAAAGCGCGTTGAGCCGCTTGCAGCTTCGGTTGGCAGCCATCTGGTCATGCCATGCGATGTCACCGATGAGGCCAGCATGGATGCCACTTTTGATACGCTGAAAGAAAAATGGGGCAGCTTGGATTTTGTCCTTCACGCCATTGCCTATTCCGACAAAGAAGAATTGAAAGGCGGCTATGTCGATACAAGCCGCGATAATTTCGCGCGGACGATGGATATTTCGGTCTATTCCTTTACCGCCGTTGCGCGTCGCGCCGCCGCAATGATGAATGATGGCGGCTCGATGCTGACCTTGACCTATTATGGTGCCGAGCGCGTCATGCCGCATTATAATGTGATGGGGGTTGCGAAAGCCGCACTCGAAGCATCAATCCGTTATCTTGCTGTTGATCTTGGCGGGCGCAATATCCGCGTAAACGGCCTGTCAGCTGGCCCAATGAAAACCCTAGCCGCATCTGGCATTGGCGATTTCCGGTATATTCTGAAATGGAACCAATATAACTCGCCGCTCAAGCGTAATGTAACGCTTGCCGATGTTGGCGGGGCTGGCATGTATCTTTTGTCTGATCTGGCATCAGGCGTGACTGGCGAAACGCATCATGTCGATTGCGGCTATCATGTTGTTGGCATGAAAGCCGTTGACGCACCCGATATCTCAGTTGTCTAGCATGGCAGATAATAGTTTTGGCACCCTATTCAACGTAACGAGCTTTGGCGAAAGCCATGGGTCGGCGATTGGCTGCGTTGTTGATGGCGTTCCCCCAAATCTGCCGCTTAGCGAAGCTTTAATCCAGCCCTATCTTGATCGCCGCCGCCCGGGAACAAGCAAATTTGTCACCCAGCGGCAAGAAGATGATCAGGTGGAAATCCTGTCTGGAATTTTTGAAGGCAAAACCACCGGTACACCTATTGGCCTTTTGATCCGCAATAAGGATCAACGGTCAAAAGATTATGGCGAGATTGCCAATCAATTCCGCCCGGGCCATGCCGATTACACCTATCAGATGAAATATGGCCATCGTGATTATCGCGGTGGTGGCCGGTCATCGGCACGCGAAACCGCTGTTCGTGTTGCTGCTGGTGCGATTGCCGATATGTTTTTAAAAGCAAGTCTTGGCAAGGATTATCAGGTTCGCGGTGCGGTTGTACAAATCGGGCCACATGCCATTGACCGCACAAAAATGGATTGGGACGAGCGCCATAATAATCCGTTTTTCTGTCCAGATGCAGCCATGGCAAAAGAATGGGAAAGCTATCTTGACGGGGTTCGCAAAGCCGGATCATCGGCAGGGGCCATTCTTGAAATCATTGCCGATGGTATTCCGGTCGGCCTTGGCCAGCCGGTCTATGGCAAGCTTGACGGTGAATTGGCCGCAGCCATGATGAGTATCAACGCTGCCAAAGGCGTTGAAATTGGCGGCGGCTTTGCGCTTTCCGGCATTGATGGCAGCCTTGCCAGTGACGAAATGCGGGCTGGCAACAGCCTTGAGACGCCAACCTTCCTCAGTAATCAGGCCGGTGGTGTTCTTGGCGGTATTTCAACCGGCCAGCAAATTGTTGTTCGCGTTGCGATCAAGCCAACATCATCAATTTTGACCCCGCGCCAATCAATCGACCGTAACAATCAAAATGTCGATGTTGTCACCAAAGGACGGCATGACCCTTGTGTTGGTATTCGCGGTGTACCAGTCGCCGAAGCGATGATGTCATTGGTGCTGGCCGATCTATTGATGCGGCACAAGGCCCAATGCGGTTTTGATCTATCATAAAAACATCGCCTAGCGCGCCTTGTCAGGCTTTTTACCAGCAAGCAGAAATTCGCGGTTTCCGTCTGGCCCATCAATAGGCGATGCGGCGGTACCAAGATGCTGCCAGCCCATTTCAGTGATCAGCCAGCTTTCAATATCGGCAATCACCATTTCATGCAGATGGTGATCACGGACAATGCCGCCTTTGCCGACAAGCCCTTTACCAACTTCGAATTGCGGTTTGATCAAGGCCAAAAGATCGGCACCGGGGGCGGCGATTTCCAACGCTGTCACAAGCACCTTTTTCAACGAAATAAAAGACGCATCGCAAACCACAAGCTGCGGCGCCTCGGCAAGCATATCCAGCTTTAAATAACGCGCATTTGTGCCATCCATCACGGTTACCCGCGGATCAGACGCCAGATGGTCTGCCAATTGCCCATTGCCAACATCGATGGCAACAACATGCGCGGCATCATGTGCCAACAACACTTCGGTAAAACCACCCGTGCTGGCACCGATATCAATCGCATAACGGCCCGCCACGTCAATCATCGGAAATTCGGCCAAACCACCAGCCAATTTCATACCAGCGCGGCTAACCCACGGATTGCCCGACGAGGTCACCGTAATGTCACAATCAATTGCCAGTGTTTTCGAGGCTTTATGCACGATCTCACCAGCCACCAGAACCGCACCTTCGGCAATCAGATCGCGCGCCCGATCACGCGAACGGGCAAGCCCACGCGCCAATAACAATGCATCGGCACGCAGTTTTTGATCAGCTGCGCCAGTGGTCGGGCCGTTATCCTGCTTTGATTTCCGTGATTTGGCCAAACCCGCAAACCCCTCATGATTGATACGACCTATAACCGTGTAACCCGGCAGATCTATGACCTGCCGCCCGAGGTTTCCTTGGCTTTTGGTGCGGCAGATTTTGCTGATGATTTAGGGATCACTTTGCGTGCCGCCGCGTAAATCCCGTCACAATCCAGACCGGCAAAAGCCAATTGGCCTTGCTGGCTGTCATGGTCAATAAAGACATCCGGCAAGCAAAGCGCACGGGCTTTCAACCCACCATCAAGATGGCCAGCATTGCCAAGATAAGTCATCACATGGGCTGCAAATCCACCCGGGCTGCCTTCTTCGACAATCAATAATGCCTTGTGATTTGTCGCCAGCTGATCGATCAAAGCCAAATCAAGCGGCTTGGCAAATCGGGCATCAGCAATGGTAGCAGAAATACCATCACCATCAAGCCGGTCAGCTGCTTCGATTGCCGCCCCAAGGCGGGTTCCCAATGATAAAATCGCAATATCATTGCCTTCACGCAGAAGTCTGCCCTTGCCGATAGCAAGCACCTCTCCTGCATCAGGGATCGCACAGCCAACCCCCTCGCCACGCGGATAGCGAAGCGCACTAGGCCCGTCATCATAAGCGGCAGCGGTTGCAACCATATGGACGAGCTCAGCCTCATCTGACGGGCACATAATGACCATGTTTGGCAAACAGGACAGATAGGCAAGATCATAAACACCAGCATGCGTTGCCCCATCAGCGCCAACCAGCCCCGCGCGATCAATGGCAAACCGCACTGGCAAATTTTGCACGGCGACATCATGCACAAGCTGATCATAACCACGCTGAAGAAAGGTCGAATAAAGCGCACAGAACGGCTTCATTCCTTCACAGGCAAGGCCCGCTGCAAAGGTCACCGCATGCTGTTCGGCAATGCCAACATCGAAAACGCGACTTGGAAAGCGGGCTTTGATCTTATCAAGACCGGTACCAGATGGCATTGCCGCCGTAATCGCCACAATCTTTGGGTCAATTTCGGCAGCGGCAATCAAACTATTGGCAAAAACCGACGTATAGCTTGGCAGATTACCGCCAGATTTTTGCTGCGTGCCGGTAATAATGTCGAATTTGGGCACAGCATGATATTTTTCTGCCGATGGCCCAGCAAAAGGATGCCCATGACCTTTTTCGGTGACAACATGAACCAATACCGGCCCATGCGAGCGCGAATCACGAAGATTTTTCAGAACCGGCAGCAAATGCCCCATATCATGCCCGTCAATTGGCCCGATATGGGTAAAACCAAGCTGGCTGAATACCGAATTTGCGCCCATCAGGTCACGCGCCGCATCTTTGGCACGCCGCGCCGTCCGTTCAATTTCCGCCGGGAAATGGCTGGCAACTTCGCGCATAAGATCGCGGATCGAATGATAGGGCTGCGAGGTGATTAGCCGTGACAGATAACTGCTCATGGCGCCAACCGGCTGTGAAATCGACATATCATTATCGTTCAAAATCACAATCAACCGATGATTGCTTATTCCGGCATTATTCATCGCTTCATAGGCCATGCCAGCGCTCATCGCGCCGTCACCAATCACCGCAATAACATTGCGCGGAATGCCCTGCATTTCGCTGGCAACAGCCATGCCAAGACCGGCTGAAATCGATGTTGAAGAATGACCCGCGCCGAATGGATCAAAGGCCGATTCGCTTCGTTTGGTAAAGCCGGATAGCCCGCCCTTTTGCCGCAGGCTTTCAATCCGGTCACGGCGACCGGTTAGAATCTTATGTGGATAGGCTTGATGCCCAACATCCCAAATCAGCCGGTCTTCAGGCGTGGAAAACACATAATGCAGGGCAACGGTCAGCTCGACAACGCCAAGTCCCGCCCCAAGATGACCACCCGTTTTGGAAACAGCAGAAATGGTCGCTGTGCGCAACTCATTGGCAAGCTGCGGCAAATCAGCTTCGGAAAGCCGCCGGACATCGTCAATCTCATTTATGTGATCAAGCAACGGTGTGCGCATCAACCTTATCGTCCCATACTCTTAACACCGGCAAACCGGTTACTGGATTCTGGCAGCCAAAGCGGCCAATCATTGACCCTGTCTGGCCAGTCTTCGCCGTAGCTTTAAAAAACCGAAGATCGTAAATCTATCATGTTTTGCGCGTAATGGCGAATATCGCCAAATCTTGCATATATTCACCAGCCCCCTGCCAAGGGGCAAGCGCATTATTCGCCTCATCAATTAACCGTTCGGCTTCGGCCGCAGCCGCGGCGCCCCCCATCAGAGCCACGAAACCAGCCTTGCCGCGCGCCGCATCCTGTCCGGCAGGCTTTCCAAGAAGTGCCGGATCACCATCATAATCAAGCAAATCATCTGCAATCTGGAATGCCAGTCCAAGATGTTTGGCATAGGCTGCCTGCGCTGCCAATAGCTGGTCGTCAGCGCCGCCAACAATACCGCCGGAAATTACTGCACATGAGATCAGTGCGCCCGTTTTCATCATTTGCATTTCGCTGGTTTCGGCAAGATTAAAAGGGCGGGTCTCGGCTTCAAGATCAAGCATCTGCCCACCAGCCATGCCAGCAAGTCCAGACGCGCCTGCCAGCTGCGCAACAAGGCGAATGCGAATGGACGCATCTTCATGCGTGGCATCGCCGGCCAAAATATCAAACGCCATTGTTTGCAAGGCATCGCCTGCCAGAATCGCGGTTGCATCGTCAAAAACCTTATGACAGCTGAGTTTTCCACGGCGCATATCGGCATCATCCATAGCGGGCAGATCATCATGAACCAATGAATAGGCATGAAGACATTCAATTGCCGCAGCGGTGCGAAGCGCACCCATGGCGGCGGTTGCATCATCGCCATCACCACGCGCCATCCGCGAAGCGCCAAGAACCAATGCCGCACGCATGCGTTTACCACCATTGAGAACAGCATATTGCATGGCCTCAAAAAGGCGGCTTGCCGGCCCTTTTGTTTCTGCAATTAATTGCTGCAAAACAGCATCGCAGGCCGCAGCATCACGCTGCAATTGTTCTTGGAATCCGGCCATGTCTGGAGCTAGGCCTCACCCATGTCAAAATCACTGGCTTGGTCGGGCGCACCAGCTGAGGACGGCACTTTGATTTTTTCCACTTTCATGCGGGCTTCTTCAAGACGCGCCTGACAATGCGACTTTAATTCAGTACCCCGCTCAAAAGCTGCAATCGCATCATCAAGTGACACTTCGCCACGCTCAAGCGATGCGACAATACCTTCAAGCTCTTGAAGCGCATCTTCGAAACTCAGCTTTTCCAGCGATGCGGATTTAGCGGTATTATCAGTCATGTGTCTCATCCCATTATATGTAATGGAATTAGATTATTCTCCAGCAAGCGTTGTGGCAATTGATTTCACCATTTCGGCAATCCGCTTACGCACCGCCGGTTTTTCAATGGTGTAATATGTTCGAACTAATTCCAGCGTTTCGCGCCGCGCCATTGGGTCTTTTATCTGTTCGCCATTTAACGCACCCGCACTATCACCGCGGCTAATCCAGCGTGGTGAGCTGCGCATTGTGCCTTCCGACATATCATCGAAAAAATAGCTGATCGGCACATCAAGAATTTGACTGATATCCCACAGCCGTGATGCGCTTATCCGGTTTGCACCGCGCTCATATTTCTGCACTTGCTGAAACGTAACATTAAGCTCGGCGCCAAGCTGTTCTTGACTCATACCGAGAAGCGTGCGGCGCAAGCGCACACGCTTGCCAACATGCATATCAATTGCATTATTATTGGTAATGCGGAAGTTTCGTTCGACGATATCATCCTTTGAGATAGCCATAGAAAGTCACCTCTATTCCAAAAAAGGCAAAAACCACCAACACAAACCAGCCATTTTGATTAAGCCAGATTGCCCCCAGCGGTATCATATGCCGCTTTAATGAAATTGTGACAGTATCGACAAAAGGAATTTGGTTAGATTTCGTCAAGCGCCGCCATAAGCGCATGCGCAATGCCGCTTTCAAAGGTCGAATGACCCGCAGCATCAATGATTTCCAATTTGGCTTTGCGGCCCCATTTTGCCGCTAGACGGCTTGCCGTAATAGGGGGGCAAATGACATCATGGCGCCCTTGAACAATGGTTGCTGGCAAATGCGCAATCCGTCCAATATTATCCATAATATGGTTGTTGGGCATAAAGCAGTCATTGACAAAATAATGTGCCTCGATCCGCGCCATCGTCAATGCACCCGTTCCGCCCATATGACGGTTTCCGGCACGCAAAGTTGAACAGGAGGTTTCATAAGAGGCCCAAAATTCAGCTGCCTTTTGGTGAATAGCCGGATCAGGATCAATCAAGCGTTTGAAATAATTTGTCAGCAAATCACCACGTTCAGCCGCATTAAGATGACCCGTAAACCGGTCATGGGCTTCGGGGAAAAAACGCCCCATATCATTCAAGAACCAATCAACTTCGGCGCGCGTACCAAGAAAGATACCACGCAGAATAAGCCCCGTGACATGCTCAGGATAGGCAATCGCATAAGCAAGCGCCAGGGTGCTTCCCCATGAGCCGCCAAATAAAACGAATTTGTCGATATTTAGCGATTTGCGAAGCGCCTCGATATCACCAATCAGCGCATCGGTTTGATTATCGTCAAGACTGGCATGTGGACGCGATTGCCCACAGCCCCTTTGATCAAACAGCACCACATGAAACCGCTTTGGATCAAACAGACGCCGATGCGCTGGTGCGATTCCTGCGCCTGGGCCACCATGCAAGAACAACAAAGGCTGGCCATCTAGATTGCCGCATTGCTCATAATAGATTTCATGCTGGTCACACTGCAAAAAGCCGCTTCGGAACGGCATTGCCGGGGGAAATAATTCACGTTCCTGAATAAACGCATTTACCATGACAGGACCTCATTCAAAGCAACCATAACCCGACGCGGCAAAACGGGCAGCCAAGCTGCCCGTATGCAAAATTGACCGATCGGCAAAACCCGATTGGCATAAGCGACTTCATGCCGGTTCGAGATGCTAGGCAGCGTCCATAAGATCCTCAAGACGAAGCGCCGCCGCATCCTGATCAATCTTTTCAATAGCCGCAAATTCGCGCGCCAAGCGCTCAAGCGCGGCCTGATACATCTGCCGCTCGGAATAGGATTGCTCTGATTGGTTGGTGCGGCGGTGAAGATCGCGTACAACCTCGGCAATTGATACCGGATCGCCTGATTTGATTTTTGTTTCATATTCTTGCGCACGGCGCGACCACATGGTGCGACGCACTTTGGCTTTGCCCTGCAATGTGGTGATGGCCTGTTCCATTTGCTTTTTCGAACTCAAAGTCCGCAAACCAAGGCTACGCGCTTTTTCCATTGGCACCCGCAAAGTCATGCGATCATGCTCAAAGCGCACAACCAGCATTTCCAGCTTCATACCGGCAACTTCACGTTCTTCAGTACCCAAAATCCGGCCAACACCATGTGTTGGGTAAACAACAAAATCGCCCTCTTCGAACGAACTCTCACTTTTTCGTGCCATATTTTCCCTCAGCGCCGCAGCCAACAAAACATGCTTGCTTGCCACCAGCCTTTAAAAAACGATCCATGACAAAGATGATGCGTTGGCCAAAGCCTGTATCAATAAACAACAGCATCGCAACGCAGGCCGAAACGGCGCTGCGAAACAATCTTCATCTCTGATTTCTGAAAAGACTATAGCCTATTTTTGCGGCAAAATCAATCATCTGGCCATAACCATGATCGGGCCGTGGCTTGCCGTCAAAATTTAGGCGCCCTTGCCTGGTGCCTTGCTGAAATATTTGTCGAATTTGCCAGTCTCATCCTGCATTTTTTCAGCTTCGGGCATGGCATCGATCTTTTGCCCGATATTCGGCCAGATTTCCGACATTTCGCGATTTAGCTCAAGCCATTTTTCGGCTTCAGGCTCTGAGTCAGGCAAAATTGCTTCAGGCGGGCATTCTGGCTCGCACACGCCGCAATCAATGCACTCATCGGGATGGATAACCAGCATATTCTCGCCCTCATAGAAACAATCGACGGGGCATACCTCAACACAATCAGTATATTTGCAGTTGATACAGTTATCATTGACGATATAGGTCATTCGCGGCCTAGCTCCTCTAAAATAATTTTGTGAAAAAGCCAAAACGAAGCCTGTTCATTCCCGCTTTTTTATCTGTCTATCGTAGATGCAGCTAATCGGCAAGACCAAGACGGTTTTGCGCGCGTTTTGCCGCCATTCCCGATTGCACATCGTCAATATACAACAATCCGGCAAGCCGCCGCATCAATTGCGATTCATGCGAATCAAGCTGTTTGTCGGCAAGCACCACCATCCAAATCATTTCCAGAATGATAACCCGGTCATCCATTTCGGTTTCGGTGCGGATCTGGCGAACAAGGCTGTGAATTTCAATGCGCGAATCATGCGCCGAAATCGCCTCATCAAGGAGGCTCTTTGCCTTGTCATCTTCCAGCTCAAGCTGTTCGGTCAATAAATGCAGAATGCCAGATCGTTCGGCATCATCAAGGTCGCCATCTGCCATAGCCGCCTCGACAAGAAGTGCGGTAATGGTGGTTACAAAGGCCTCGTCCTCACATGGCACAGACGTACCGCCATCCGAAAACCCCTTAACCCATTCAGAAAACTGATTTAACATTTAATCCTCGTCACTTTCTAATCCTGTTTTCAGCCGATCAGTTTCCCGACGCTGACGTTTTGTTGGTCGTCCACTGCCTTTGCCACGCGCCTCGAATTCAGGCGGTTTGGTTTTTGTCGCCTTGCCTGACGTTATCTCAACCGGTGCCAGATCTTCAAACAGCAACGCCGCTTCGGGCGCTGGCCCGCGGCGGGTGCCGATTGCCACAACCTTAATCACCCGCACCCTGTCGCCCTGAACAAAGGTCAAGACCTGCCCGCATAAGGCTTGGCGGTGCGGTTTCGTCATCACCTGACCATCCAGCCTGAAACGTCCAGCCGAAATCGCCTTGCTGGCCGCGCTTCGGGTTTTAAAAAAACGCGCATACCACAGCCATTTATCCAGTCGTATGACTGTTTCTGGCGCGCCAGCATTCATTGGCCTAGGCTTTTGTTTTCAAAGCAGCCAAAACAGCAAAAGGTGAATTGGGGTCGGGCTGTTTTTCGGCTTGGCGGCGCTGGCCGGATTGCGGCTTGCCACCTGCCGGTTTTTGCTTGCGGTTTTGCGCATTGCGATCATCTTTTGGCTTTGCCCCGCGGCGCTGGTTTGGCGCTGGCGCTTTATCGGTACGCGGTGGCCGTGCTTTACGCTTGCGCTCAAAAATCTGCAATGCCGGTTTTTCCGGATCTTCAGCCGCTTCTTCACCAACGATGACACAGCCAAGATCAAGCAGCATCTGCGCCATTTGTTCGCGCGTTGCCCCTGCCAGAGACAGCATGTCTTCAGCGATTTTAAACTGGCCTTGACGCGCCGCAACACGAACCAACATCGCGACACGTTCAACCATATCAACCCGCATAACGCGCTGACCAAGCCGCCGGTAACCAACCGCCAACCAATAGGCATCAGGAACATCGGCAACCGCATCAATGGCAACACGCCCAGCTGGTGGCGGCGTACCCTCATAAAAGGCACCATTAGCGAGGGTGAAAAGCAGGCTTCGCAATTCAATCTGCGCCGGTTTCAACAATTCGGGCATATAAACGGTTTCAACCCCGAACCGAAGCCCTAAACGCGCCAGCCGTGGCTTGTCGCTTTCTTGCATGGCGCGAATCAAATGACCGATTTCGGCAGTCGGCACCGACCCAAGGCGTTCATATAGAATAAAGGCAATACCCTTGGCAGCGCCGCTAAGGCTCGTAGGCACCGTATCTTGTGGCGCATCGGCAGCAGGCGCATCGGCAGCGGGCGCATCGGCAGCAGGCGCATCGGCAGCAGGCGCATCAGCAGCGGGCCTATCATCTGCTGCGGTTGCGGTAGTGGCAGCCATTGCGGCTGATTTTGGCTCTGTTTGTGATTTATTATCCCCAACGGGCGCGGCATCGGGTGTTTCCAGAATAATCAATCGGCCTAAAACATTTTCGACATGCGCGGCGGTAAAGCTCACCAAACGTTGGGCCATTCGTTGGGTTTGATCAATTGATAACAGATCACTGGCCACAAGTTCGGGCCGCGGCACATAAAGACCGTCACCTTTGACAAGCCGTGCAACCTCGGCTTCACGCCATTTAACAATACCATCAGGGCCAAGCCGGAACGCCGGATCAGCCGAAGCCACAAAAGCGCGAACCCGACGTTCAATTTCGTCAGGAAGACCGCGCCGTGCAGCCGCTAGAATGGGAGCTTTATCTTCGCCATCAGCAAGTGTCGGATGAAAGGTAAAACCGTCAAGCCGCCCGACCTCCTCACCTTCAACAAGAACCGTGCCATCATCTTTTACAGAGGCAATCAAATTTTTCGTTTCCTTCAATCTTCTACTCAAATGCGCGGCACGTTTATCCACAAATCGCTCAGACAGCCTGCTATGCAGACAATCTGAAAGCCGATCTTCAATGGACCTTGCACGATCCTGCCACTCGTTGGGGTTGTCTGTCCAGTCAGAACGGTGTGTGATGTAAGTCCAAGTCCGAATATAGGCAAGTCGTGTCATTAATGTATCAATATCGCCATCAATTCGGTCAAGCTGCGCCATCGCTTTCGCAACCATATCATTACCAAGCACGCCTTTTGCCACAAGCGTCAAAAAAATGCTGGCAAGCATGTCATAATGGTTTTCATGAAGGCTTTGCCGGAAATCAGGGATTGAGGCGACAGCCCACAGCAGGCGTACATCACGCGCACCAGACACCGCACCACGAATTTCAGCACGGCTGGCAAGCGCTGTTAGCGCCTGATGGTCAAGCGCATCACCTTTGCGAAAAAGGAACGGCAATGGTGGCGGCGTCTCAAGCGAGCCAAGCAATTGATCAATTGATGAAAAGGCAAGATCACGGCTTCGCCAGTAAAAGGCCCGAAGCGGGGCAAAACGATGCTGTTCAATCGCATCAATCATCTCAGGTTCGAGCGCATGACATCCGTCAGTAACGCCAAAACTGCCATCATTCATGTGGCGACCAGCCCGCCCCGCGATTTGCGCCATTTCCGATGGTAAAAGCTTGCGCATTTGCCGCCCGTCAAATTTCATATCGGCCGACAAGGCCACATGCCCAAGATCAAGATTCAGCCCCATTCCAATCGCATCTGTGGCAATCAGAAAATCAACATCACCATTTTGATATAATTCGACCTGTGCATTGCGTGTGCGCGGGCTTAGCCGCCCCATCACCACCGCCGCCCCGCCACGCTGACGTTTCACAAATTCGGCAATCTGGTAAACATCGGCCGCGCTAAAGGCAACAATCGCGCTTCGGCGCGGAAGACGGGTTAGTTTTTTCGGGCCAGCATAGGCAAGCCTCGACATGCGATCACGAAATTCAAATTTGGCGTCAGGCAACAAAGCCTTAAGCAAGGGCGCAGCCGTTTCCGCCCCCATGAACATTGTTTCAAATGCCCCTCTTGCATGCAGAATCCGGTCGGTAAAAACATGGCCACGTTCACGGTCACCGGCAAGCTGCACCTCGTCAACGGCGACAAAATCAAACCGACGATTGGCAAGTTCTGCATCGGCATTAGCATCAATCGGCATCGATTCAACCGTACAGCAAAGATAGCGCGCACCAGCTGGCAAGATACGTTCCTCACCCGTCAGCAGCCCAACCTTGCCAACGCCAAGCTTGCGAACAAGCCGGTCATAATTTTCCCGCGCCAAAAGCCGCAACGGAAACCCGATCATGCCGCTGGCATAGCCGGTCATGCGTTCAAGCGCCAAATGGGTTTTACCGGTGTTGGTCGGGCCAAGAACCAGTGTCAGGCTTTGCGAAGAATGAATCGACATATGAAACTGGTTTTTCTGTATCGCCGGAGAAAATTAGTGCTTGCCACTATAGGCAGCCCCAGCAGCGGAAATCCAGCCAAATAGCCCACCTTTTTTGTGATAAGCCGAAACCGGCAAGAAAAACCCCGCCAGAGATGATCATGGCGAGGATTTTAAAACGCAACAGGCAAGGGCGTAATGGCCCTTGCCTGTTTTATTTGATGCTGACCTGTATCAATCAGGCCAAGCTGGCCTATGCGGCAAGCTGGCGAAGCACATATTGAAGAATGCCACCATTCTTGAAATAGGTTGCCTCACCATCCGTGTCGATCCGCGCCAACAATTCAATTGTCTCGCTTCGCCCATCGGCAAAGGCAAAGACCGCCTTGACAGCCATGCCGGGTGTCACCCCATTGGCAAGACCGGTCAGACTGATCTCTTCATCGCCAGTCAAGCCCAAGGTTTCACGGCTAACACCGGCTGGGAATTGCAGTGGCAAAACACCCATACCAATCAGATTAGACCGGTGAATCCGCTCAAAGCTCTCGACGATTACTGCCTTGATACCAAGCAAACAGGTGCCTTTTGCAGCCCAGTCACGACTTGAACCAGTGCCATATTCCTTGCCACCAACAATGATTAGCGGTGTGCCTTCATCAGCATAGCGCGACGCAACATCATAAAGCGGTGCAACCTCGCCCGATGGCACATGACGGGCAAATCCGCCTGTCGTACCAGCGGCCGCCATGTTTTTCAGCCGAATATTGGCAAAGGTACCGCGCATCATCACCTGATGATTGCCACGACGTGCGCCAAAAGAGTTGAAATCAACCGGACGAACCTGATGGTCGGTCAAGAAATCAGCAGCTGGTGTATCGCGGGCAATGCCGCCAGCTGGCGAAATATGATCCGTCGTGATCGAATCACCAAGAAGCGCCAGAATGCGGGCGCCGGTGATATCGCTTGCAGTTTTTGGAATTTCGCGAGTCATCCCCTCGAAATAAGGCGGGTTCTGAACATAGGTCGACCCGTCATTCCAATCATAGGTAAGGCCGCCAGATGTGTTGATCGCCTGCCATTCCTTAGTGCCTTCAAACACATTGGCATAACGTGACCTGAACATTTCAGCTGAAATGACCTGATCGACGACTTTGCGGATATCCTCATTGCTTGGCCACAGATCTTTCAGATAGACGTCATTGCCGTCCCGATCAGTACCAAGTGGCTCGTCACTCAAGACTTTAGTAACCGACCCGGCCAGCGCATAGGCCACAACTAGGGGCGGTGACGCCAGATAATTGGCCGCAGCATGCGGGCTGACCCGGCCTTCAAAATTACGGTTGCCCGACAGAACCGCACTGACAACAAGCTCATTTTGGTCAATGGCATTGACAATCGCTTCGTCAAGCGGGCCCGAGTTACCGATACAAGTTGTGCATCCATATCCAACCGTATTAAAGCCAAGCGCGTCAAGATGTTCGGTCAGACCAGCCGCATCAAGATAGGCCGACACAACCTGACTTCCCGGTGCAAGCGATGTTTTAACCCACGGCTTGACGGTTAGACCCTTTTCATGCGCAGCCTTGGCAACAAGACCAGCCGCCACCAGAACCGATGGATTTGATGTATTGGTGCATGATGTAATTGCGGCAATCATCACATCGCCATCAGCGATTTCATAATTGGCATCTGCAACCGCAACTGATTTCGGCGCTGACCGGCCAGTGCTGTCGGCCAATGTGCTGGCAAATGAGGCGGCAACATCAGGCAAAGCCACACGGTCTTGTGGGCGCTTTGGCCCAGCAAGTGATGGCACAACAGTGCCAAGATCAAGTGACAATGTATCGGTAAATTGCGGATCAGCTGCGTTTGATTCGCGCCACATGCCTTGTGCTTTCGCATAGGCTTCAACAAGCGCAACACGATCATCATCACGGCCTGTCAAGCGTAGATAATTGATCGCCTCTTCATCAATCGGGAAAAAGCCACAAGTCGCGCCATATTCAGGTGCCATATTGGCGATTGTGGCGCGATCAGCCAAAGATAGTTGGTCAAGACCCGGACCAAAAAACTCAACAAATTTGCCAACAACACCGCGTTTGCGAAGTGATTCGACAATCATCAAAACCAGATCGGTGGCCGTTGCCCCTTCAGGCAGTTTGCCGTCAAGACGGAAGCCAATGACATCTGGCACCAGCATCGAGATTGGCTGGCCAAGCATCGCTGCTTCGGCTTCAATACCGCCAACACCCCACCCAAGAACGGCAAGGCCATTAACCATTGTTGTGTGACTGTCAGTGCCAACAACCGAATCAGGATAGGCATAGGTTTTACCATCTTCGTCGCGAGTCCAAACAGTTTGCGACAAAAATTCAAGATTAACCTGATGGCAAATGCCGGTTCCAGGTGGCACAACGCGAAAATTATCAAACGCGCCTGCCCCCCAACGCAAAAACTCATAACGTTCTTTATTGCGCGAAAATTCCAGCGCAACATTTTTTGCCGCAGCGTCTTTGCCGCCGGCATGGTCAACCATGACCGAATGGTCAATCACCAGATCAACCGGTGATAATGGATTGATCTTTTCAGGGTTACCGCCAATTGTCTGCATTGCATCACGCATCGCCGCCAAATCAACAACAGCAGGAACGCCGGTGAAATCTTGCAGAAGAATACGCGATGGACGAAAAGCAATCTCGCCCTTCTGGCCGTTATCAGCCCAATTTGCCAATGCTTCAATATCGGCCTTGGTGACCGAACCACCATCTTCATTGCGCAACAGGTTTTCCAGCAGAACTTTCAACGAATAAGGCAGCTTTCCCAGCGCCGGATACGTCTTTGCCAGCTCGGCAAGCGAATAATAATGATATGTTTTTCCAGCTGCATCCAGGCTGGCACGGCATGCATCGCGCAATGTCTCTGACATGGCGTTCTCCTTTTCAAGGTCGAACCCTACAATAAAATGAAACGGCCAACTCGAGGGGTGCCTCAAAGTGGTCAATGATTGTTATAGCCAAAATAACGACAGATTTCCAGAGGGTATTTGCGGCTTTTGACAAGGCAAAAATGACATTGCGACACCAAAGACCCTAGACCCAAAGGGGCAAGCGCGGCTAGATAATGATTATGACAGAAAATGACCATCAAAAAACGGCACATAAAACGGTGCCAAGCGCGGCAGATAATAGCCTGCATATTAACCAGCTAAGCGTGCTTCGCGGTATGGTTTTGGTCATCAGCAATTTATCACACCGGCAAAGCGCTGGCGATATTTGCTGTTTAACCGGCCCGAACGGTGCTGGAAAATCAACCTTGCTTCGCACGATCGCTGGCCGTCTTCCTGCTGCGGCTGGCGATATTACCTGTGCGGTGCCAATCACTTATGTCGGTCATACCGATGGTTTGTCAGGCGCCATTAGCGGGCGTGAAAATCTGGCTGGCTGGGCTAAAATAAACGGCTTTCCGGCAACCGAAAATGCCATTGATGCGGCGCTATCCAGTTTTGCCACCAACCGATTTGCCGATCTGCCAGCAAGGGTTTTGTCGCGCGGCCAGCGCCGCCGGTTAGCCCTTGCGCGATTGGCGCTAACCCCGGCCAGCAGCCTTTGGCTTTTGGACGAACCCAATGCCGGTCTTGATCAGGAATCAAGCCGTATTCTTGACGAATTTGTGCAAAAACATGCAACAGCTGGCGGCATGGTGCTGGCGGCGACGCATCTTGATTTTGCCGCAGCGGCACAGCCGCGATCATTGCATTTGCCAGGGCTAGTGACATGAAACCGTTTTTTGCACAAATTGAACGCGACCTTTTGATCGCGTGGCAGAACCGGCAAGATCTTGGGGTGATGCTGGTGTTTTTTGTTATCATCATTGCGCTTTTCCCCTTGGCAATCGGCGCCAATGCCACGGTTCTTGATCCGCTTGGCGTGCCGGTAATTTGGATTGCCGCCCTGCTTGCCATTCTTGCCGGATTTGACCGGCTATTTGCCCAAGATGTTCGTGATGGCTGGCTTGATCAAATCGCCCTTAGCAAGTTGGATCTAGGCTGGTACGCGCTTGCCAAGGCCATTTCGCATTGGCTAACCGCCGGATTACCGCTTTTGATCATGACCCCGCTAATGGCGATGATGCTGAATATTCCGCCGCAGCAATGGCCACCCCTTTTGATCGCCTTATTGATCGGCAGCATGGGATTGACCCTTCTTGGCGTGATTGGCGCAGCCCTTGCCGAAGGGGCGCGACGTGGCACTGCATTGATGGCGCTATTAATTCTGCCGCTAGCCGTGCCATTACTGATTTTCGGCACACTTGCCTCGCAAAATGAGCGTGGCATCATCAGCCCGCATCTGATGCTTTTGGGCGCTGTTTTTGTGCTGCTTTTGGCCTTGGCGCCGCTAGTTGCGGCTAGCGCCTTGGAAATTGGCGAAACAGAAACCGGTCTTTGAAACATAATGAGCGCAATAATTCAGCAATCGGGCATCTTTTCACCAACGGAAAAACAGGATATATCTCGCCATTATGTTTGATTATTTTGCCAATCCGTCGCGGTTTATGCGCATCGCCAACCGGTTGCTTCTGCCGCTTGTGGCCCTTAGCGTTATCACCGGTACAATCGGGTTATATCTTGGCCTATTTGTTGCGCCTGCCGATTATCAACAAGGCGATACAGTTCGTATCATCTATATTCATGTTCCATCGGCATGGTTGGCCTTATTCGGGTATGTTGGGCTTGGGCTATGCGGCCTTTTTTATGTTGTATGGCGGCACCCGCTTGCCGATATTGCCGCGCGGGCGATTGCGCCCGTTGGAGCGGTTTTTGCCTTTTTGACGCTGGTTACAGGCGCGTTGTGGGGAAAGCCAATGTGGGGCGCATGGTGGGTTTGGGATGCCCGTTTGACCTCGATGCTGATCCTGTTCTTTTTCTATCTTGGCTTTATCGCCTTGGCCAACGGATTTGACCGCGCCGAACGCGGCAGCCGCCCAGCAGCCTTATTGGCGCTTGTTGGCATGATCAATGTTCCGATTGTGAAATTCTCGGTTGATTGGTGGAATACGCTTCACCAACCGGCAAGCCTGCTTCGTAGTGGTGGGCCGGCGATTGATTCATCAATGCTGACACCGCTGGTTCTCATGCTTATTGCCGCACATGCTTATTTTGCCATTCTGGTAATTTTGCGGATGCGCGCGCTTTTAACCGAACGCCGCCTTGCCGCGCTGATGTTGCGCCCCGGGGGTGACTAATGGCTGAATTTTTTAATATGGGCGGATTTGGAACCTATATCTGGACAAGTTACGGCTTTGCCGTCATTTGCCTTGGCTGGCTGAATTATGCCAGCTGGCGCAAGGCCAAAAACACCGCAAAACAGTTGGCCATATTACAAGCTGCCACACCCTCAAGCCCGAAAAGCGCGGGCTAGAAAAACCGGCCAGCAAAAAACCGATTAGAAAAATACCTAGCGCCGTCGCCCGCCGCGACGCCTGCCACCAGCCAGCGCCGGTGCATCTTCATCGGTTAAAATCCGCACCGGCAAATCAACTGCCGCTGCCAGATTGGCATAGGGATCACTTTTATGCGGAATCGCCATTGCCTTGACGAAATGGTCTTGAAATGACGCTTCGACCGCTGTTTCAATTTTTTCAATCTGTCTAACAACCGCTTCGATGTCGCGGCGTGCTGCTTGATTCAACAAGGCCATCCGCGCGCCGGCACCAGCTGAATTGCCTGCGGCCCTTACATTGGCAAGCAAACAATCAGGAATCATGCCCAAAACCATCGCATATTTTGGATCAATATGCGTGCCAAACGCCCCTGCCAGAACAACACGGTCAACCTTGCGGATATTGATTTTATCCATCAATAGGCGGAACCCTGCATAAAGCGCAGCCTTGGCAAGCTGGATTGCGCGAACGTCATTCTGCGTCACACTAACCGTATCGGTGATGCGATAGGAAAAGGTGCGGTCATCGGCTTCGATCCGGCTATTTTGCGCGGCCTTGCTGCCATCAATCACCCCATCCATCGTGATGATTTCGGCAAGATACATCTCGCCAAGCACCTCGATGATGCCCGACCCGCAAATACCGGTAACACCGGTTTTTTCAACTGCCGCATCAAATCCATCTTCATCTGACCAAAGATCAACACCGATAACGCGGAATTTGGGTTCAAGCGTGTCCTTGTCAATGCGGATCCGTTCAATCGCACCAGGTGCGGCGCGTTGCCCCGATGAAATTTGCGCCCCTTCAAAGGCAGGGCCGGTTGGCGATGATGCTGCCAATAGCCGATCCTTGTTGCCGACAACGATTTCGGCATTGGTACCAACATCAACGATCAGAGTCATTTCATCGGCTTTTTGTGGCGCTTCGGCAAGCACCACAGCCGCCGCATCAGCGCCAACATGGCCCGCAATGCAAGGCAATATATAAACCCGCCCACCCGGATTGATGGTGATGCCTAATTCAGCCGCCCGAACATCCATCGCCGCATCAACCGCCAGCGCAAAAGGCGCACCGCCCAGCTCAACCGGATCAATCCCAAGAAGAAGGTGATGCATCACCGGATTGCCAACCAAAACCAGTTCGACAATATCTTCACCGGTCAGACCAGCCTGTTTTGCCGCGCCATCAATCAGCGTTTGTAACCCGGCAATCACCGCCTTGGTCATTTCGGCAGCACCGCCCGGATTCATGATGCCGTATGATACGCGGCTCATCAAATCTTCGCCAAATCTGATTTGCGGATTCATGGCACCTGTTGAGGCCAGCACCGTACCGGTTACCATATCGCACAGATGCGCCGACATGGTGGTTGACCCTACATCAATGGCAACACCAGCAATCTGGTCTTTTAGGCCGGGCCAGATGGCCACGATCTGATGGCCGTCACGAAGCGCCACTGTCACATGCCATTTGCCCTGACGCAGAACCGGCTGTAACCGCTGAATAACATGCAAATCACAAGTGATATCGCCGGTCACACGATCCGGCCATTGCCCCTCTAGGGCCTCGATCAGACGGCGCAAATCGCCTGACGGTTCATGCATGTCTGGCTCGCGCACCTCGACAAAACACAAACGCACAATCGGATCCATCTCGATTGAGCGGCCATCGGCCTCTTTGCGAACAAGCTGATTATGCACCTGACTTTCAGGTGGCACATCAATCACCGCATCATCGAGCAATTTTGCCTGACAGGATAGCCGCCGCCCATCAATCAGGCCGCGCTTGTCTGCATATCGGGTTTCAACAGCCGTTACCGCGGCCAGGTGATCCGCCCCCGATTTCAAACCATGTTTGGCAAATTCGCCAATGCCGACATCGACCTGACAGCGGCCGCACATTGCCCGTCCGCCACATACCGAATCAATATCGACACCAAGCTGGCGCGCCGCGGTCAAAACCGGGGTTCCAACCGGAACATATCCCTGACGGCCAGATGGTGTGAACACCACTTTCACCTGATCAGTGGCTGCCTTATCCGGTGTAGTGGCAGCTTCATCTTTGCTTTTGCTCATGACATTGCCACCAAATCGTGATGGTTAAGCGTTGCGGCTGCGGCGAGTCTGACGACGTTCGCGCCCACCTTGACCCGGCACAACAGGTTCGCGGAATTTCTGGATCCAACGACGACATTCTGGATCATTTCCGTTCATCACATTCGCGCCCATAATACCGGTCATTTCTTCGGCGTGAAGCGGGTTCATAATTGCCGAGGTCATCCCCGCCCCCGCTGCCATTGACAAAAACGCAGCGTTCATACCATGACGGTTAGGCAGGCCAAAAGAAATGTTAGACGCGCCGCAAGTCGTATTTACCTTTAATTCATTGCGAAGACGGATAATCAGATCAAGCGCCGACCGGCCAGCCATATTGATGGCGCCAACCGGCATGATCAATGGATCAACAACAACATCTTCACGCGGGATGCCATAATCGGCGGCGCGTTCGACAATTTTCTTGGCAACTTCATAACGAACATTCGGATCTTCGGAAATGCCGGTCTCATCATTTGAAATCGCCACAACAGCCGCGCCATATTTCTTGACCAGCGGCAAAACAACTTCGAGCCGTTCTTCTTCACCCGTTACCGAATTGACCAGTGGCTTGCCTTTATAAACGGCCAAGCCAGCCTCGAGCGCGGCAACGATCGAACTGTCGATCGCCAGCGGCACATCAACCGTATCTTGAACAAGCTGAATGGCCTTGGCAAGAATTGCCGGTTCATCAGCCATCGGAATGCCAGCATTCACATCAAGCATCGTAGCACCCGCCTCGACCTGCGCCAGCGCATCAGACAGCACGCGCGAATAGTCACCAGCGGCCATTTCAGCAGCGAGAAGCTTGCGCCCAGTTGGATTGATGCGCTCGCCAATGACACAAAATGGCGAGTCAAAGCCAATGGTAATTTCCTGTTTATGCGACGAAATAAGGGTCTTTGTCATAAAATGCTCCTGAGATTGCGGCCACCTTAGGCCGCTGTGCCAATAACGTCAAACCCGCCTTTGGGCAAAAGTTGAATATCACCTGCCGCAATTGCATTAGCGTAGGCAGCGGTTTTTCCAAATCCGCCAAACGGGTAAAAATGGAAATGTTCAATAAGGCAATCAGGATCACTCGCCATGCCATATGCAAGATCAGATAGCAGCATATGCGGCGATTGAACGGTCATCAATTTTGCGACATTGCGCGCCTGTTTTGAAATAAATCGCATTGACGGGCCAATGCCGGAAATTTGGGCAAAGCGAAACAACGTTTTGATCGTTGCTGGCCCCGGAATGCCAATACGAATTGGCAATTCATTGCCCGCAGCGCGAACGCGCTTTTCCCAATCAAGTACAATTGGTGCCTCGAAACAGAATTGTGTTTCGATATAAATTTTCATCCCTTCGCGTTTGGCAAAGGCGTTTTTGGCGGCAAGCGCATCGGCAATTTCAGTATCGCTGATATCAGGGCTTCCTTCGGGATGGCCTGCGACACCGGCACGCATGATGCCATGTTTTTGTAACAGGCCGGTTTCTAGGATTTGCATTGAATTATCAAATGCGCCAACCGGCTTGTCGACACCGCCGCCAATGATCAGAACCTCGTCAACGCCTGCTTCGGCGCGATAAGCGGCAAGCAGCCCGTCAAGCTGGTCAGCATCTTTTAACGACCGCGCCGCCAGATGCGGTACTGCTTTCATACCTTCATTGTGCAACCGCTTTGTCACCGCCACTGTTTCCATCGGGTCGGTTCCGGGTAGAAAGGTGACATTGACGGTCGTTTCAGGCGCAAGACAACCGGCAAAACTGTCAATTTTGGTGGCACCTGCTGGTGTTACCTCGATTGACCATCCCTGTGCTGCTTGCTGGATTTGTTGGATATTCGCTGCCATATCGATCCTCATTTTATCCATCTTATGCCCTATTCACGCTTGCCGGTCGCGCTGATTTCGATTGCCTTGATGCCCGGCAGAATGACCGCTTGCCCCGAAACAAGATGGCTTGCCAACGTCTTACAATTTGCAGATTACGACATCGTCAGGCTGATCAGGGCATAAGATGCCTCACTCGGCGGCTTTACCACCATTTTCTACCAATGCCCGCACCCGCTCAGCCGTATATTCGGCATCAAGCGCTGCGGCATGCGCTGCCGCTTCAGCATCAAGATCTTCACCGCATGGCGCAGGTGCCGAACGTCGCCATTCGGCAAGATAATCATCGGTCGAATCCGCGCCATCGCGCATCGCCGCCGCGTCAATGGCAATCGAAAAGCGCCGCGGCAGTTCAACCTTGGCCTGTTCACGCTGGCGCCCGCGGCCCCGTTCGGCAATCACCTGCGCCGGAATATCGCGCCAATAAAGGGTAATCAGATTTGCCATCACGGCGCTCCTTTGAAAAAAATGCGATGCTCGAAATTATTTTTTGATCTCAAGCAAACTTTTGTAAAAACCCGTTAAAATCACCATAGCCTGTATAGCGATACTCATAGTCTAGCCCAAGTTCAAATGCCGCCTGACGCGCCTTTTCTTGAAGCGATTCAGAGTCGGTTTGCGCAATATAAAGAACCCGCGTGTAATGCGCAAAATACATATCGCGCAATTGTGGGTGCTGGCGAAGGCCCATGCCTTTCATCACAATCCGTTCAAAATGACGCACCATATAATCGGTTAGAAAAAACGTGCCAAGCGCCGTTTCCATTTCGGCGTCAAATTCGGGCTTGCCAAGAAACATCTCATAACAATGCGGCCCAGCAATGCGGGGAATATTTTCCGCCTCAAGAAGGTGATCAAGCGCGCCGCCCGTGCCGCAATCACCATAGGCAACTGCGATATCCATTCCGGCCCGACGGGCAGCCGCAATTTTCCGTTTGACGCCGGGAACAATTTTTTCAGGGTGATTATGCCAAGATGCCGGAAGGCAGGTTAAGGCAACCGCGCCATCCGGCAATTGATCAATGAGCACCAGCAATTCACGCGCCAACGCACCACAAGCAATAAGCTGTAGACGCGCTGGCTGTTCCGATTTAGCCAGCTGCTTGTTCACGTTCCAATTTAGCCTTGATCATTTCCTTGGCTGTTTCCACCGCCACAGCCGCATCACGGCAATAAGCATCAGCACCAACCGATTCGGCAAAGGCCTCATTTAAAGGCGCACCACCCACAAGAACGATATAATCGTCACGAATGCCCTTTTCGACCAGGGCATCAACAACCACCTTCATATAAGGCATTGTCGTTGTCAAAAGTGCTGACATGCCCAAAATATCGGGTTTGTGCTTTTCCAGCGCATCAAGATAATTTTCAACCGGATTATTAATCCCAAGATCGATCACGTCGAAACCGGCACCTTCAAGCATCATCGACACGAGGTTTTTGCCAATGTCATGGATATCTCCCTTGACCGTGCCAATCACCATTGTGCCAACCCGCGGCGCACCTGTTTCAGCAAGCAAAGGCCGCAAAATACCCATACCAGCCTTCATCGCATTGGCTGCCATCAGGACTTCGGGAACAAATAAGATACCGTCGCGGAAATCAATGCCGACAATCGTCATGCCCTCGACAAGCGCTTTGGTCAAAACTTCATAAGGTGTCCAGCCACGCCCAAGCAGAATATTGACACCTTCAACAATTTCATCCTGCATGCCGTCATAAAGGTCATCATGCATCTGCTGGACAAGTTCGTCATCGTCCAAATCAGCTAGGATAATTTCATCTTCATCAGCCATGATCATTCCTTTTTTATCGACACGCATTTGCGTGCAATCATGTGTGTCCAGCGCCATGCCGGATCCAGAGCATCTAAGCGGCGTAGTTTCGTCACGAATTTAAATCTGATAAATCAAAATATGACAAGACTAAACGCGTTGATTCAAACCCAATATCAAAAATTTTGTAGAAACTGTCTTGATCGATGTAAAGTCAGGACGACTGAATTTGTACTTGGATCGACAAAAGATTGCATTTTGTCACATTTCACCATCGAAACGATGATGATGGGCAAAACAATCCTTGGTCGACCCCTAGCTACCTTCAGGCTAGCTATCTTCAGGCCGATTAGCCGCACCAGTTACATTTTAGGTCATTGATCATTTATTTGATGTTTTTGAATAATCGGCAGGCTAAGCAAGACAAAACCAAGCGAAATGCCGGTTAGGCCAAACACCTTGAAGGTCACCCATGAATCGGTGCTAAGGCTGCGCCAGGCAATTTCATTGGCAAGCGCCGAACAGGCAAACATCGCCACCCATAGCCAGCTCATGATCCGCCAGCCATCATTGGTCAGCTTTACCTGCGCTCCCATAATTGCGGCAAGCGGGTTGCGCCCCATAGCACGCCCCCCAGCAATCGCCGCCGCAAACATCAAAGTCAGGATCGTCGGTTTGATCTTGATGAATAATTCATTATCGAAATAGAGGGTCAATCCGGCAAAAAACACCAGCGCTGCACAACCAAATGCCGCCATCATCGGAATGCGGCGTTCAAGAACCCAGCTTGCGGCAAGCGACACGATGGTTGCCACCACCAGCACCTTCACGCTGAACATCAGGTCGCTATAGAGATAATTGGCGCCGAAAAACAGCAAAAGCGGGCCAAAATCAAGAAGCATGCGCCGCCCATTTGATGGCGGAGTTTCATCGTCCTTGGCTTTGCCAGACGGGGTCTGATCATTCATGTTTCTAATCATCCAATCATTTCAAAAAATCTTAAAACCGTTTATATCCGCAGACATATGTCTTCGGACATAAATCCCAAAGCATAAATCTGTGCCTTATCACTACCCTAAATCCAGCGTACCTCCAACTAGGCGGCCAGTTTTGCTGCCAAAATTTCGCACTCGTCGGCGGCCTTGCGAATAAACGCGCCGCCATCATCGGCAAGACGCGCCTGTTCACCCAATTGGCGGCGCCAATGTTTGGCTCCGCGTTGGCCTGCATATAGCCCCAGCATATGCCGTGTTATGCTGTGAAGCGGCACATGATTTTCCATCATCTGATCGGCATAAGCGGCCATTGCCTCGGCCACTTGGCGACGGCTTGGCGGTGATGCGGCAAAAAAATCATTGGCGATTTCGGTTAAAATATATGGCGTGCGATAGGCTGCGCGTCCAAGCATCACCCCGGCAAAACCAGTGATTTCAGTTGCAATTTGCGCTTTGGTTTCCAGCCCGCCATTCAAAATCACCCCAAGATCATCACGGCGCATGGCAAGACGGCGCGCGCGGTCATAATCAAGCGGCGGAATATCACGATTTTCCTTTGGACTTAGGCCTTTTAGCCATGCTTTGCGGGCATGAAGGTAAAATATTCTAACCCCGGCATCAGCAACCAGATCAACAAATTGATCGAGGCCCGTTTCGGGATCCATATCGTCAATACCAATGCGGCATTTTACCGTAACCGGCAAATCACTCGCCGCCATCATCGCCGAACAGCAATCAGCCACCAGCTTTGGTTCGGCCATCAGACAGGCCCCAAACCGGCCAGATTGCACCCGATCAGATGGACATCCGACATTGAGGTTAATCTCGGCAAATCCCTTGTCAGCAGCGCGTTCAACCGCCATTGCCAAACGTTCGGGCTGGCTGCCACCAAGCTGAAGCACCAGCGGATGTTCAATTTCATTATGACCAAGAAGCCGGTCAAGATCGCCATGAATGACCGCCTCGGCCGTTACCATTTCGGTAAAGAGCAACGCATCTGGCACAAGATGCCGGTGAAAGACACGGCAATGCCGGTCAGTCCAATCCATCATCGGGGCCACACAAAGGCGGCGGTCAATGCTGTCGATTTGATCAATGCTGGTCATCACGGCTTTATAGCCTTCCTTCGGGCAAATGCCAACTCACAGCGCGTCAAACGGGTTTCGCGCTTTTGCATCAGTGACCGCTACAATAAAGGCATCATGATCCATCTTCATTTCGGCGGCAAGGCGCGTTGTGGCGGTTGCGCCATCCACCCATTCGGTGCTGGTGATGATTTGCCACGCGTAATTGCCATCAAAATCAAGGCTTCGCGCCAATAATTTATGGCGCCCATCAAGCGCATCAATATGCACAAAAATGGCGCCAGCATCGGCATCGCCGCGGCGTGCCAGAACACAATCAATAAAATTTGCGCTAGCCTGCCGAAGCGCCGCACTTACCAGAATGCCTGATTTCACTCGAGTCATAACGACGCCTCATTTGCTAGCTGGCAGGCCGGCATGCCCGATCCGGCCAAAAAACCACATGGCTTAAAAATCAGTGCAACGTCCCTTTTGTTCCCAATCGCCATAGCGCGTTGGCTCTGGCCCTTTGGGGCCATTCACCTCGGGAGGCATTTCACCATCAGCCGCCTTATCAGGCAGATTGTCGCTATTTTGCACGGTTTTATCGATCGGCTCAGCGGCCGTTGCCAGCGTGTTTTTCTTGTCTCTTTCCATAATTGGGTATATGCCCCTTTAGACGCCCAAAAACAAGTCATCAGCCACGTTATGCAGATGAACCATCGGAATTTTCAATGCCTGATCGCAAAACCTCTTCGACACCGACCCGCCTTGACAAGCCTTTATTGCGTTTAGAAACGCCAAAAAAGCCTGCAAAGCCGCGGCCAGCAACCCGTGGTGAGCGCCAATCAGCTGATAATTCATCTTCGGGCAAACCATCTGCAAATCAGAACCGGCCAGCCTCACGCCCCAATGGCGATAAAACAGCCAGCGCCGCATCGCGGGCAAAAACCAGCAGCAAACCGGCAAAGCCAGCTGGCAAACGGCCAGATGCAACGGCAAAAAAGGCCGTTCCAACGTCGCTTACAAGCCGCCGCATCGTCTATGATCTTTTGGTCGCTGTTGACGAGGGCATCCAGCTTGATAAGGCGCTGTCATCCAATCATGATTTGCCAAAACTAGAAGATCGCGACCGCCGGTTTGTTCGTTTGCTGGCAACAACCAGCCTTCGCCATCGTGGCCAATTGGAACGCGTGCTTGCCCCGCTTGTTGCGCGCAAACCTTTTGGCGCGCAAGCCAATGCCAACCTCATCCTGCTGATGGGTGCGGCGCAGCTTTTGCTGTTGAAAACAGGCGCGCATGCCGCCGTTGACAGCACGGTCGAGCTTATGCGCCAAACCGGATTTGACCGGCTATGCGGGCTTGCCAATGCGGTCATGCGCCGCCTCACCCGTGAAGGCGAGGCCTTATTTGAAGCCACCAGCCATATGGATAATCTGCCAAGCTGGTTGCAACAAAGCTGGCGGCATTATTGGGGTGAGGAAGCCACCACCGCCATTGCCGATCTCGCCATGCTGCCACCGCCGCTCGATATTTCAGTAAAAGATGATGCCGCCGGATGGGCGGAAAAGCTTGACGCCCGCCTGATTGACAATCACAGCCTGCGCCGTGAATTTGACGGCGATCCATCCCTGCTTGTCGGCTTTGATGAAGGCGCATGGTGGGTGCAAGATGCCGCCGCCGCCCTGCCAGCCCGCCTGTTAAATATCACCAAAGATGAGGCGATTATTGATTTATGTGCAGCGCCCGGCGGCAAAACGGCACAATTGATTGCCGCTGGCGGTCGCGTCACCGCGATTGATAATAGCCGCAAACGGCTCGACCGGTTACGGCGCAATCTGAAACGTCTGAAACTATCGGCTGATCTTGTGCTTGCTGATGGCGTCAGCTACAGCCCCGATGCGCCTGTTGATGCCGTTCTTGTCGATGCGCCTTGTTCGGCAACCGGCACGGTGCGGCGACGGCCAGATATTTTGAACCAGCGCGAAGCCGAGGACATTATTGCATTACAGCAAATCCAATGGGATCTGGTGACAAATGCGCTTGGCTGGCTTCGTTCAGGTGGCCGCATGGTTTACGCCACCTGTTCGTTGCAACCGGAAGAAGGTGAAGATATCATCAGCGCGATCATAGATGCCGCTGATGGGCGCTTTGGCATTGATCCAATCACCGCAGATGAAGCTGGTATCTTTGCCCCGTCGATCACCGATACTGGCTGCATCCGCATCCTGCCAAGCGACTATGTTGATATTGGCGGGGTTGATGGCTTTTTCATCGCGCGGTTAATGTCTTTAGAATAGGCGGAAACGCATTGATTTCTTAATCGTGACAAACGACAGGCAATAATGGCGAAGCGCGGCAAAAATCCTGACTCATGGCGTGTTGGCAAGCTTGAACAGCTGTTCCGACACACAGGCCTGTTTTTGTGGAGTTTGCGAGGCAGCAAGCCAAATGCGATCATCACCGGCTATTCCGATCATTGGCGCGGTTCGGCAAGTAAGGGATCGCAAATCATGACCAGCGGTTCCAGCTGGCGGGTTAGCAGTGACGGCTTTGATGATTTTGAATGGCTTCGCGATTTGCGCACATTTGGCGGCAGTCAGGCCCGCAGCCGGGCGCGGAGCCTGATCACCAACTGGCTTAAGGTTAATGGCCGCTGGAACGCCAAAAGCTGGCAACCTGATATCATGGGGCAACGTCTGGCAAATCTGGTTTTTTGCTATGATTGGTATGGCAGTTCTGCCGATGAAACATTCCAGCAGCAAATCAGCGACTCGATTGGGTTACAGGCACGCTGTTTGGCGATTGATTGGAAACGGCTCTATGATCGTGATGCCCGCGTTGGCGCCCTACGCGGCCTGATCATTGCCGAAGCCGCGCTTGGCGCCGAGGCCAGTGATCTTGATAATCTGATGGAATTTCTAGTACCGCTAATAGACGGAATGATCCATGCTGATGGCGGCCATAAAAGCCGTATGCCCAACAGGCATCTGGCCATCATGCGCGACCTTATCGAAATTCGGAACAGCGGTATTGCAAACCAGTTGGAACAGCTTGCTTGGCTTGATACAACCATTGCCAAGATGGGCGCAATCTGTCGCATGTGGCGTCATGCTGATGGGCAATTTGCCAGATTTAACGGCGCGGGTCTTTCCGATCCTGAAATCATCGAAGAAACGCTGGCGCGCGCGGGTCAAAAGGGCAAGCTGTTGCAACAAGCACCCTATAGCGGTTTTTTGCGATTCTCATCGGGACGATCAACCGTGATCATGGATGTTGGACAACCGGCCGAACATGCCGATGTGGCGGGGCTTGGCACGCTTGGTTTTGAATTTGCCGTTGGGCAGAATCTATTGGTGATAAACCCGGGTCAGATTACCGGCGATGTTAATCTTCAACGCCTGCTAAGCTCGACCAAGGCGCATTCGACCCTGACCCTTGATGGCCAGAATTCATCTGATTTTGCCGCAGGTCGTCTTGCCAAAATATCTGATGTTGAAATGGGGCCAGCCGAAGGTGGGCTGCTCGCGATTGCCAGCCATAACGGCTATGAGACATCGCATGGCATTATTCACCATCGCAAATTATATCTGTCGACCGGCGGCGGCAATCTTCGTGGGGCTGATCGGTTGGAATATTCTGGCGCGCCAGGTGAAATTGCCCGCATGGCGATCATTCGGTTTCATTTACACCCCCGTGTTACTGTCGCCATGCTTCGCGACCAGCGGGTTCTGATCAAGATTCGTGGCAATCGCGCCGGTTGGGTATTTCGGTCCAGCGCGTCAGTGGCATTGGACACGTCCCTGTTTTTTGATATTGATGGGCGCAAGAATTGTCAGCAAATCGTCATTAGTGTGCCGCTTGCCGATATCCGGTCAATTGGCGCTGTTGACGTAAAATGGGCATTTCAGCGCAACGAGCCGCTGTAAAACACAGCCTTGGCAAATGACAATCAGTGCAAAATATGTTTGCATCAAGGCCTTGACCGTCACCGAAAGTTTTCATTTTTGACCCAGACCCAGCCCCTATCCACATCAGATGATAACGGCAAAAACACACCGCCGTCATTTGTCCGATCAACCAGCATCTGGGGCAAGATCGGGCTGCTATCCTTTGGCGGGCCAACCGCGCAGATCGCGCTGATGCACCGGCTGATTGTTGCCGAACGGCGCTGGCTGAGCGAAGCGCAATTTTTGAATGCGCTTAGCTTTTGCATGCTGCTTCCCGGACCAGAGGCCATGCAGCTTGCCACCTATGCTGGCTGGCGGATTCATGGCGTTTTTGGCGGGCTAGTCGCTGGCTTGTTATTTGTCCTGCCCGGCGCATTGATCATGCTTGGCCTTGGCATTGCCTATGTTTATTTCGGTACTTTCGGCATTGTTGGCGCGCTGTTTTTGGGGGTTAAGGCGGCAATTGTTGTTATTGTTTTGCAGGCATTGCTCCGGCTTGCCGGAAAAGCCTTGCAAAGGCCTCATCAATGGATGATTGCCATCATCGGATTTTGCGGCATTTTCATTCTTGCCCTGCCCTTTCCCCTGATTATTGCGATGGCTGCAATCTATGGCTTTGCCAGCAATCGCCAAACCCAAGCAACCACAGCATTGCCGCCATTGCCAAACACAAAAGACACGGCCAAAACCATCTTGGTCTGGGCGGGAATATGGTGGGGGCCATTATTGGCAATTGATCTATTTGCCGGTGCGCCTTTGCTTGCCGAAATTGGCTATTTCTTCAGCAAGCTTGCCGTGGTGACTTTTGGCGGTGCCTATGCGGTGCTTGCCTATATGGCGCAAGATGTCGTTGGCCAGCTTGGCTGGTTGCAACCGGCTGAAATGATGGATGGGCTTGGACTCGCCGAAACCACCCCCGGGCCATTAATTCTTGTTACCGAATTTGTTGGCTTTCTGGCAGCCTATAAGACAGCGGGCATTGCCCATGGGATAGCGGGCGCAGCCATTGCGCTTTGGGCAACTTTTATCCCCTGTTTTTTGTGGATTTTTGCAGGTGCGCCCTATCTCGACTGGTTAACGCATCAGCCGCGTTTGCAAGGCGCATTGGCCAGCATCATGGCCGCCGTTGTTGGCGTGATTGCCAATTTATTTGCGTGGTTTGCACTGCATTTGTTTTTTGCCGAAACCAGCGTGACCCAGCTTGGTATGATCCAAATTCTGACCCCTGATCTGGCAAGCCTTGACCTGCGAGTGATTGCGATTACGCTGATATGTGCATTTTTGGCCTTTGGACGCGGGCTTGGGCTTTTCTGGCTTTTGGGCTTGGCCGCCTTGGCGGGCGCGATGATACATCTTGTCCCGATTGGCTAGATTCAACAGGGGCGGTTTTATCGAGATCGGCAATTGCCTTTCCAGCCAGGCTCGGCCATAAAGACCGCCATAAATTCAACCTTTCTGCTAGGCAGGATTGGCAAGCTATATCATGACATCTTCTTCACCTGTTCCTATTCGTCGCGCCCTTCTTTCGGTTTCAGACAAAACCGGCCTTATCGAGCTTGCCAAACGGCTTGCCGCGGCCAAGATTGATCTTTTATCAACAGGCGGAACTGCTTCGCTGCTCCGCGGCGCCGGCCTTCGCGTTACCGATGTTGCCGATGTGACCGGATTTCCTGAAATCATGGGCGGGCGTGTCAAAACGCTTCACCCCAAAATTCATGGCGGTTTGCTGGCGCGGCGCGATCTTGATGATCATGTTGCCGCAATGACCGCACAAGATATTGAGGGAATCGACCTTCTGGTGGTCAACCTCTATCCGTTTGAAGATACTTTGGCGCAGACAAATGATCATGAGTCGCTTGTTGAAAAAATTGACATTGGCGGGCCTGCAATGTTGCGCGCTGCGGCCAAAAATCATGATTTTTTAACCGTTCTTTGTGATCCTGCTGATTATGATGATGTTGCTGACGCCATCGAAAATCAAGGCGGAACAGACCTTGCGCTTCGGCGGCGTTTGGCGGCAAAAACCTTTGCCCGCACGGCCGCCTATGACAGCGCCATTTCGGGATGGATGGCAGCAAGCCTTGGCGAAAACCTGCCACAAATCACCTCAACCGCTGGCCGCAAAATTATTGATTTGCGCTATGGCGAAAACCCACATCAGCAAGCCGCCCTCTATAAAACCGGTCAGAACCGGCCAGGTGTTGCCTCGGCATCTCAAATACAGGGCAAGCCATTATCCTATAACAACATCAATGATACCGATGCGGCCTTTGAACTCGTTGCCGAATTTGACAAGCCGACCATTGCCATTATCAAACATGCCAATCCATGCGGCGTGGCAAGCGGCGACAATCTTGCAACGGCATGGCAAACCGCATTGGCCGCTGATCCTATCAGCGCCTTTGGCGGCATCATTGCCATGAACCGGCCACTTGATGCCGAAACCGCCACCGCCGTTGCCAGCATTTTTACCGAAGTGGTGATTGCACCTGATGCCAGCGATGACGCCAAGGCGATTATGGCGGCAAAACCCAATTTGCGGCTATTGATCACCGGCGACATGCCCGATCAAAGCACAAGCGCCATCAAAATCAAATCGGTAGCTGGTGGGTTTCTGGCGCAATCACGCGATAGCGGTATGGTAAGTGCTGATGATCTGAAAATCGTCACCAAACGCGCCCCAAGCACAGCGGAAATTGCCGATATGCTTTTTGCGTGGAAAGTCACCAAACATGTGAAATCAAACGCCATTGTTTTTGTCAAAGACGCCAGCACCGCTGGCATTGGCGCAGGCCAGATGAGTCGCGTTGACGCCGCCCGTATTGCCGTTCACAAGGCGTCGGATATTGCCGAAATTCATGGGTGGCCGCAATCACGAACAATCGGATCGGTTGCCGCGTCAGATGCGTTTTTTCCTTTTGCCGATGGTCTTGAAGCACTGATCAAAGCAGGGGCAACAGCGGTGATCCAACCTGGCGGATCGGTCAAGGATAATGAAGTCATTGCGGCAGCTGATGCCGCCGGTATTGCCATGGTGTTTACCGGCATGCGCCATTTCAACCATTAGAAGCCGCAGCTAATGGCCAGAATTTATTTGTAAAGGCGTCGCCGCGGCGGCTTTCCATATTTTGCGCATCAGACTTGGCAAATCGGCTGGGCGCGGCATCACCCAATGGCCTTTGATACCACCTGCAATTGGCTGCGGCTGCCCATCAATACGGGCAAGGCAAATTTTCATCTCAAGCGCAAAATGCGTAAAGACATGCAAAACAGGTTCATCCAGCAAAACCCAATCAGCGGTAAATGGTGCCAATGTCTGATCAAGGTTTTGATCCGCCTGTTTTGACGCAAGGCCAGATTCAGGAAAAGCCAACATACCGCCAAGAAGCCCTTTATCGGGGCGCCGATGCAAAAATATCTCGCCCTGATCATTCACCGCCACAAAGGCAATCGCCCGCCGAACCGGTTTGGCCGTTTTGACAGGTTTGACCGGCAATTGATCAACCACGCCACGGGCCAAAGCCTGACATGACTCGGCAAAACAGCAGCCATGGCAAAGGGGTTGTTTTACTGTGCAGACCGCATTGGCAAAATCCATCAAGGCTTGCGGCCAATCCGATGGGCGATCAACTGGCAAAATGGCCTGATATGCAGCGGCGATCTCGGCTTTGGCCGCCGGTAGCGGGGTTGCAATCGCAAAATAACGGCTGAACAGCCGCTCAATATTTCCATCGACAACCACCGCTTGCTGGCCAAATGCGATGGCCGCAATAGCACCAGCGGTATAAGGGCCAACGCCCGGAAGGGCGCGAAAATCAGCAAGGCTATTGGCATGTTGACCATCGCCCGCAAATTGTCCGCCCCATTCATTCGCCACCATTACCGCCGCTTTATGCAGATTGCGGGCGCGGGCGTAATAGCCAAGACCAGCCCATGCTGCCAACACATCATCAAGTGGCGCTGCAGCAAGGTCATTGATCGTTGGCCAGCGGCGGGTAAATTCAAGAAAATAGGGAATCACCGTTGCCACAACGGTTTGCTGAAGCATGATTTCCGACAGCCAAACATGATAGCCAGGGGCTAAATCTGGCCAGCGTCGCCGCCATGGTAAATCGCGCCCATGCTTGTCATACCATCCAAACAAAGCGGCAGTTGGGAATCTTGGCGATTTATTGTTACCCACGCGGTTATATCCTATTGTCCGAAAACTTGATTGGCCCATATGACTGGTTGGCATATTTTGCTTCAGGGGATGGTCATGCTAGTATATTCGGCAGATGGGTCAAGTCGCCCGAAATCCCTTTATTCTTGTAAATGAACTAACAATGGAACCGGCACAGCAAATCATGGTGAAACCGCCCAAAAACCGACTAAATAAAATGCGGCGGCTATCGACCATGATCGAACCCATGGTGGCACCATCGGCGCAGGAACGTGGCTTTGCCATTAGCCGCCTTATTTCGCATTGGCACGATATTGTCGGCGATACGGCTGAATGGTGCCGACCTGCAGATATTCACTTTCCGCGTGGCAGCAGCAATAATGGAACGCTGAAATTGCAAATCACCTCGGGCCGCGGCCCACAAGCCCAAGCCATGTCAGCCCAAATCATTGATCAGGTAAATGCTGCCTTTGGGTATCAGGCCGTTGGCCGGATCACCCTTGTGCAAAATCTGCCGCCATCACGCCCTGCCACGCCACCGAAAAAACCGGCCACAATATCGGATGCTCCTGATGTTTGGACGCTTGATGAAAAACTAAAGCATATCAAATCGCCCGAGCTGCGCGCAGCGCTTCGGCGTCTTGGCGGGCCGGTTGATGACGAAGATGGCGCAAAGGATTAGCGCATCTGATTTGTGCATGTGATTTGCGCAAATAATGCGCGCAGATGATCCGCTACCCACAATCGGACGATCTAGCCTGCGCCAAAATGTCCATGATCCAAATTACCCATGATCCAAATTACCCGTGGCCAAATTAATTGGCATTGTCCTAAAATCGTGCATTGCCCCGCTTTTCCCCTTGGATTATGATCAAGCCATGATGAAACAAAACCAGATGAATTTCGCCCTTGATCGCCGCGCTGTCCTGCTAGGGGGCGCTGCAATAACGCTTTTGCCAACCGCCGCATTTGCTGTTGATCCGACAATCGCGCATGTGACGTCACCACGCGTTCTTGGCAAGGCTGATGCTCCGATCAAAGTTGTTGAATTATTTTCAATGACCTGTCCGCATTGCGCCAGCTTTCACAATAATACCTTTCCCGATGTGAAAACACGGCTGGTTGACACCGGCATGGTGCGGTTTGAGATGCAGCCTTTCCCGCTTGATCAAATCGCGCTTCGCGGCCATGCGCTAGCCCGGGCTCTGCCCAAAAACAAATATTTTCCAATGATTTCTATGCTGTTGAAAGACATTGACCGTTGGGCACGCAATCCTGATCCGCTTGCGGCCTTGTCGCAAATGGCGCGGCTGGCCGGGATGAGCGCGGCAGATTTTGACGCTGTAATGGGCAATAGACCGCTTCTTGAAGCGATTGTTGAAATGCGTCAAAAGGCCCATAAAAGCTGGGAAATACAATCAACACCATCTTTTGTGGTCAATGACAAAACCATCATTTCTGGCGATCTGTCATATGAAGATTTTGCTGCCAAGATAAATGCAACTGACGCCTGATCTCAGATGTCACTAATGACAGGTTGTTGATGTGATTTTTCGAAGCCTGAAAATGGCCGGATTCAAATCCTTTGCGGAATCCGCCGAGGTTGAGATTGATTCCGGCCTGACGGGCATTGTCGGGCCAAATGGCTGTGGCAAATCGAATATCGTTGAAGGCCTGCGCTGGGTCATGGGCGAGAGCTCGGCCCGTCAAATGCGCGGCGGCGAAATGGATGATGTCATTTTTGGCGGCACCGAACAGCGGCCAGCGCGCAATCTTGCCGAAATTACCCTTCAACTCGACAACCGTCACCGTCAGGCACCTGCCGAATTTAATGATGTTGATGAATTGGAAATCACCCGCAAAATTGAACGCGGCAAAGGCAGTAGCTATTATGTAAATGCCAAACCGGCACGGGCGCGTGATGTGCAATTGCTTTTTGCCGATACCGCCACTGGCGCCCGATCATCAGGCATTGTCAGTCAGGGGCGTATTGGCGCGATTGTTGGCGCCAAACCGGTTGACCGGCGAACCCTAATCGAAGAGGCGGCAAATATTCGCGGATTGCACGCGCGAAGACATGAGGCCGAATTGCGGCTTCGCGCCGCCGAAACCAATCTTGAACGGCTTGATGATGTCATCGCCGGTCTGATCGAGCAGCGCGATTCTTTGAGAAAGCAAGCCCGCCAAGCGGCACGTTATCGGTCGGTTGCCGATCGTATTCGCAAAGCCGAGGCACAATTCCTTCTTGCCCGCTGGATGACCGCTGAACAGGATCGCGATGCCGCCACCGCCGCGCTTGGTGCGGCCAGATTAGATGTTGGCGCGCGGGCCGAAATTGCCGCCCGCTGCGCCACCGCCAGAAGCGAGATTGCCGCATCCCTTCCGCCCCTGCGGGCAAGCGAGGCTGAAAAAGCCGCCGAATATCAACGTTTGGCGCTTGGCCGCGAAGAATTGAACCGTGAAGAGGCGCGCGTTACTGACGCCCTGGCCCAGCTTGCCAATCGGCAAAACCAGCTTACCCAAGATATCGCCCGCGAGACCAACCTTCTTGATGATGCAAAATCAACCGTAGCGCGACTTGCTGATGAGGCAGAAGCACTAGCCATTCAAATCGCCGAAGCCAGCCCGAAACAGGCCGCGGCAAGTGATGTTTTGGATGCTGCCCGCCTGACCGCAAGCCAAAATGAAGCCAATCTTGCCGAAGCCAGCGCAGCGCTTCGCGCCGCCGCCACCACCCGCAATAGTTTGGCCAGCCGCAAACAGGATATCGAAAACCGCATTCAATCAGCAAATGCCGCGCTGGCGCAATTGTCGCTTGAAACGCTGCTTGCCGAAGCCAGCCAGTCAGATCAGGCCAAACAAGAAACCGAAGCCGATTTCATGGCGGCCAAATCAGCCTTGGAGGCGGCCGAACAAGCCCTAACCGATGCAAATGTTGCCGCCGAATCCGCCCTTAATGCGAAACGTGACAGCGAATCCCACATGACCCGCCTTCAGGCGGAAATTGATGCGCTTCAATATCTTTTGGCCGATCTTGGCGATCACGATGCCGCGCCAATTGCCGATCAGCTATCGGTTCGTGACGGTATGGAAACCGCGCTTGCTGGCTATCTTGCAGATGAATTATCCGCCCCGGTTGGCAGTGGCAATCAAGGGTTTTGGCGCGAAGGCAGCAAGGCCAGCCTGTCCCCGCCTGATGGCACCATGCCGCTTGCCGATTTTGTAACGGGAGCCCCAGCCCTGGCAGCGTCACTTGCCGGTGTTGGCGTGGTTGACGACGCATCTACAGCCGAGGCGTTGCAGTTCACCCTTCTTCCCGGGCAGGCCATTGCCACCAAATCGGGCAGTCTTTGGCGCTGGGACGGGTTTGTCCGCCATGCCAATCAAGCTGATAAAGGCGCCGAGCGAATCCGCCAGCGCCGCCGTCTTGATGCCTTGCAGGATGATGCGGCCAAGGCTGGTAAAAAACTGGATCAAAGCGGCGCCATCGCCAGTACCAGCGAAACAACACTGATCGCCGCGCGTGAGCATCTTCAATCTTGTCGCAGCACCAGCATGCAAGCCGAACAGACCTTTGGTGACAGCCGCCGCCGCGCCGAATCAGATTCATTAAAGCTGGCGGCGGGGCGTGAACGGGCGGCCGAGCTAAATACCAGCCTTGATGAATTATCCGCCAATTTGGCCAATTGCGAGGTTGAAATCGCAGCGCTTGCTGATGATGCCGCCCTTGGCGCAGCTGAATCGACTGCCCGTACAGCCGCCGAAACATCGCGCACCGCCCTTGCCGAGGCGATGCAGGCCGAATCACGCCTTGCTGATCTGATTGGCACGGCGACCCGACGCCAATCAAGCTGTAACCAAGAAGCCAGCGCATGGACGCAACGTCTTGACGGCGCCAGTGGCCGCATTGCCGAATTGGAAAAACGCCTTGTTGATGGCAATCAAGAACAGCACCGGCTGGAAACCCGTCCCGAAACAATTGCCAAGCAACGTCTTGAGATTGGTGACCGGCTGGAAATTGCCGAGCAGAATCGCCAAGATGCAGCGGATGCGCTTCGGCTGGCCGAAACCAGCTTTGCCGAAGCCGAATCACTGCAACGCGACTCTGACAATGCCCTAGCCACGGCACGTGAATCCCAAATCCGCGCCGAAGCCGCCGAAGAACGCTGCAATGCCACCCTTGCCGAATTAAAAGACCGCATTTCGGATAAATTAAATTGCGCGCCACAAGATGTTGCCGAGATTGCTGGCATTGAAGATGGCGAAGCGCTTGCCGGTCTTGATGTTCTCGAAGACCGTGTTCATCGCCTGATCCGCGAACGCGACAATATTGGCCCCGTCAATTTGCGCGCCGAAGCGGAAATGGAAGATGTGGCAACGCGCATCACCAGCATGGAAACCGAACGTGATGATTTGATTGCCGCCATTGGCAAATTACGCGCAGCAATTAGCCAGCTAAACCGTGAAGGCCGCGAACGTCTTTTGAAAAGCTTTGGTGAGGTGAATGAGCATTTCAAACGGTTATTCAAAAAGCTATTTGGCGGTGGTACGGCCGAATTACAGCTTACCAATGCCGATGACCCGCTTGAGGCTGGGCTTGAGATTCTGGCAAGCCCACCTGGCAAACGCCTTCAATCACTGTCGCTTTTATCGGGCGGTGAACAGGCCCTGACCGCGCTGGCGATAATTTTTGCGGTCTTTTTGACGAATCCAGCCCCCATTTGCGTTCTTGATGAGGTGGATGCCCCGCTTGATGATTCGAATGTGGTTCGTTTCTGCGACCTTTTGCGTGATATCTGTGACCAAACTGACACCCGATTCCTTGTGATTACGCATCACCGCATGACGATGGCGCGCATGGATCGGCTTTTTGGTATCACCATGGAGCAGCGTGGCATCTCGAAACTGGTTTCAGTTGATCTACAGACAGCCGAAAGAATCCGTGACAATGCGGTCGCTTAGCCCCTGCTTTTCAGCGATTCACCATGAACATTTCAGCAAGGCAGGTAATCCGCAGAAATCTGCGGCAAAAGAACACCCATTGAAGGCTTGACAAAGGCTAACCCACCCCCCTATTTTGAGCGCGATTTCGGTAGGGGTGGTCGCTGGCCGTAACAGCGGCATTTCGCCTGCCCAATTCGGTATAGGATAACCATAGGAATAGTTTCGTGTGAACCCGCCATATCCTGCTGCAACGGACGCGGCTTTTAGGATTGGACGACCAGATGAACGATAAAGACACGCAAAGAGACAAAGAACGTCTCGCGGACATTGACCGTCGTCTGGACAAGCTGCAAGCGCAGCGGGAAGAAAAAGACCGGCCCGGCCGATCTGCCCTTCCCGAAGGCATGGCAGCCATCATGGGACGCGTTGCCACCGAGCTTGTTGCCGGTGTTATGGTTGGCGCCTTTATCGGCTGGGCGCTGGATCAATGGCTTGATACATCGCCACTATTTATGTTGGTGATGTTTTTTATGGGGGCAATCGCTGGCATGTTGAATGTTTGGCGTGTATTTACTGGCCGAGGTTTGGCCGCAGGTTATTTCGATGAGCATAAAAACTCATCAGACAAAGATGATTAAGGGAGCTGACAGGCAATGAGCAATTCTGAAGGAATGCATTCACCGGTCGAGCAGTTTGAAATCAAGCCATTGGTTGAACTGTCGCTTGGTGGCTATGATGTGTCATTCACCAATTCTAGCTTGTTTATGCTGCTTGCCGTCGGCGTTAGCGCCATTTTTCTGATCAGCGCGATGCGCCGGGCCGACATGGTTCCAGGCCGCATGCAGGGCATGGCAGAAATGATGTATGAATTTGTCGCCGAAATGGTGCGAAGCAATGTAGGTAGCGAAGGCCGCCCGTATTTCCCATTCATCTTTACGCTTTTTGTGTTCCTGCTGTTCGGCAATATGCTTGGGCTTATTCCTTATTCTTACACCTTTACCTCGCAGATCATCGTCACCTTTGCGATGGCCGCCTTTGTTTTTGTTGGCGTCACGATCATTGCGTTATTTAAGCACGGTCTGCATTTCTTCAGCTTTTTCGTACCTGCCGGTGCGCCAAAAGTGCTGATCCCTTTCTTGATTGTCATCGAAGTCATTTCATATTTTGTGCGTCCGGTCAGCCTGTCGGTTCGACTTTTCGCCAATATGTTGGCAGGCCATACCATGTTAAAAGTTTTCGCCGGTCTTGCCGTGATGATTTCCGGCGCCGGTGGCCTTGCCATGGCTGGATCGCTGCTGCCATTTGTTGCGCTGATTGGTCTAACCGGTCTTGAAGTGCTGGTTGCTGCGCTGCAAGCCTATGTCTTCACAATTTTGACCTGTATGTATTTGAACGACGCCCTGCACCTTCACTAGGCGCAGAGGCCCACCCGAATCCGCTGGGGAATCGCAGCGGTGTGAATTGAACTGAACTATATAGAAACTCATGGAAGGACTATGATTATGGAAGTTGAAGCTGCAAAAATGATCGGTGCCGGTTTGGCCGTTATCGCTCTTGCTGGTGTTGGTGTTGGTATTGGCAACATCTTTGCTGCACTTGTAACCTCTATCGCACGCAACCCTGCGGCTCGTGGTGAAG